>R14__coassemble_931_pt1 | contig 16732 bp, 10 predicted proteins | sample R14__metabat2_high_PE_030 | metagenome-assembled genome bin R14 | reverse complement strand
CAGCCGCCGCTGCGTATACTCCCCCCCCAACTGCCCCTCCGGCGGCCGCATTTGCCACACCTCGGCCTCCACCCCCCACGCCTGCGGCTGCCTCTGCCAGACCTCCGCCTCCGCCACCGAGACCGGCAGGCAGACCGACACCACCTCCGCCACCAGCACCGAGATCGGCAGGCAGGCCGACACCACCTCCGCCACCGAGACCGGCAGGCAGGCCTACGCCTCCACCGACACCGAGACCGGCAGGCAGGCCGACACCGCCGCCACCATCGAGACCGGCAGGTGCAGGACAAAGCAGACCTGCGGGCACCGGTCAGAACAGACCGGGGCAGCCACAGCGGGCTGGACAGCCTCAGCGTCCGGGACAGAAACCGGCTGCCAGACCAGGTTCCAGGCCGGGACAGGGTCCTGATAAAGGAGGGAAAAGACCATGAATGAACCTTATGATATGTATGTACCTTCAGAAGTGTATTATACCTATGATTTCGATTTCACCGTGCATGTAAACAGCCAATGGTTCTCAGAGATCAAATGGAGAGTGAATCCATTTTCTGTGGAAGGGGCAGAGAGCATGGACTATGTCAATGCCTACAAGGAGGCTGAGGAGATCAAGGCAGTTCTGCAGAACCTTCGATAAGAGAGAAGAGCCGGCACATAGTGCCGGCTCTTTTGCGCTTCTTCGCTAAAACACATTTGAAATATAAGGTTATTTTAGCAGCCTTTCTTTGCTGCCTGCTGGTCAGCCCAGATCTCTTCTGCAACCGGCTTCCAGTTTGCTGCATAGTCTACGCACTTATCGCAAAGCTCATCAACGCTTTCCGGATTCTGGTAGTCTGTATTGACAGCGCCTGTTGCCTTTACCAGCTCACGAAGTCTGGTGGGGTTCTCCAGCATGGGGCAGGGACGCAGATGGTTCTCATTGAAGGGCTGGTTGTCATGATAAGCCTGGAAAATGGGGCTCTTCAGGCAATCCAGAAGGCTCATGTCATGGATATTTGCATTGGAGTAGTGAATGAATACACAAGGCTCCACAGCACCCTTTGCATTGATATGCAGATATTTACGACCGCCTGCGATACAGCCGCCTACGTGAGCACCATCGTTCTGGAAGTCCATAGCGAAGATGGCTTTCTCGGCGCGGAACTTGTGCAGGGCCTCGATCATGTAAGTACGCTGCTCCGGATTCAGCATCAGACCTGTGTCTGCGCCTTTTCCAACCGGCATATAATGGAAGTACCATACGAACAGAGCGCCGCAGTCAATGATCTTGTCAATGAATTCTGCGCTGGTAACATCCTGGAAGTTTCTGCTGGTGTAGCATACGGAGATACCGAAGGGCAGGTTGTGAGACTTCAGAAGGCTCATGGCGTTCATAACCTTCTCATACACACCCTGACCGCGGCGGCTGTCATTTGCCTCCTCAAAGCCTTCCAGAGAGATAGCCGGTACGAAGTTCTTCACACGCAGCATTTCCTGGCAGAACTCTTCATCGATCAGGGTACCGTTTGTGAAGGAAAGGAACTCGCTGTCCGGATGTGCTTCACAGATACGGATCAGGTCTTTCTTACGAACCAGAGGCTCACCGCCTGTGTAGATGTACATGTAAGTGCCAAGATCATTACCCTGCTTAATGATGTCATCCAGCTTCTCATAGGTCAGGTTCAGCTGATGACCATACTCTGCAGCCCAGCAGCCTGTACAACGAAGGTTGCAGGCAGAGGTGGGATCCATGAGGATCGCCCAGGGTACGTTGCAGTTATTTTCCTTTGCAACTTCGATCTGACGGGCAGAACCCTTCAGGGAAGCATTTGTGATAAAGTTGGTGAAGAAAGCTTTTCTGACACCGGGATCCAGGGCCCAGATACGCTGTACCAGACCGAACCAGTTGCTGTTAGGATCCTTCAGGGCGCCGCGGATGGCATCTCTCTGGGGAACATACCAATCAGCGGGTACCATTTTGTCTACCAGATCCATGATCTTGGGTGCGTTGTTCAGGGGATCCTTCTCCAGATACTTCAAAGCAGTGTTGATCGCAGTGGCAAGCGCTGCGGTTTTCAGTTTGTCTTTTACAGCCATGTTTCACTCCTCTTTCTTGTAGAATCTCATTGCATATAATGATAAATGTTGCTTTGTTTTACTATATTGCCGCAAATGCATCAGCATCTTAAATCCTGTGCATTATACAAAGGGTAAAAAAAATTGTCGAGAGAAAAAAAAGAAAATTTCAGGGACAGAAATGAAAAAGTGTTCCAAAAAGGGACAGATTCCGGAAAGTGTCCCATAAAGAAAAGCTTCTATGTATAGTATACTGTGGAAGAATCCGAAAAAAGGAGGATATCAGACGGAAATGCTACAATTTGCGTCTGCTCAGGCGACAGCCTACTACAGATGGTAGACCGGATCTGCCTTGCTGAAACAGGTAAGACAGGAGTCCAGGATACAGTCTTTGAACTTATGCAGAGCTGTGTGCAGTATGAAACCCGGCATTTATGTCATAGCATGTGATGTCATGGAATGCGACGGGAATATTTACTATATTCTGCACTGCACTATGCAGAAGAAAACAGACAGGAGGAACTGCTTTGTCGAAATTCAGTGTCAAGAAACCGTATACCGTGATCGTGGCTCTGGTCCTGATCCTGGTCCTGGGCCTTGTATCCTTTACCAGAATGACCACGGATCTTCTGCCGGACATCAATCTGCCCTATGCCATTGTCATCACCACTTTACCCGGCGGCAGTCCTTCAGAGGTGGAGGAGCAGGTGACCAAACCGGTGGAAGAGGCCATGGCCACCATCAGCAATATCCAGAACGTGTCTTCCGTTTCCCAGGAGAACATGTCCATGGTCATTCTGGAATTTTCCCAGAGTACCAACATGGATTCCGTCAGCCTGGAGATGCGGGAATCCCTGGATCAGGTGGAGAGCAGCTGGGACGATGCGATCGGCAGTCCCATCATCATGAAACTGAATCCCAATATGATGCCGGTCATGATCGCCGGTATAGAAAAGGAAGGTCTCAGCGCTCTGGAACTGACCAACTATGTCAATGAAGAGATGTCCAGCGACATAGAAAGTCTGGAGGGTGTGGCTTCCGTATCCGGCTCCGGTGAAGTGGAGGAAAGCATTTCCGTCGTACTGAGTCAGGAAAAGATCGACAAGGTAAATGCAGAGGTGCAGGATGCCATAGCGGCGCAGTTTTATGACGCTGAAAAAGAAATGAGCGATGCTCAGGCAGAGCTGGATGACGCAAAGAGCGAAATGGAGACAGCCAGGGAAGAGCTGGACAGTGGCGCTGCTTCCGCCGGCAGCCAGCTGGGGGATGCCCAGGCCCAGATCAGCACAGGGCAGGCCCAGATGCTGGAAACAGAGATGGATCTGCAGAATAAGCTGTCAGAGGCAAAGACATCTCTGGAAGAACTGAAGAATAAGAAAACAGAGCTGGAGAGTCAGAAAGCATCTCTGGAGGAGACCCAGGCCACTCTGGATGCGCTTCCGGAGCAGATCACCCAGGTGGAGTACCAGATCGGCCAGATCGATGAAGCAGTGGCTTCCATACAGAGTATTCTGGCAGATACGGCGACCATTGATCAGCTGGTGATCCTGCAGGAGACCATTGCAGGTCTGGAGGCGCTGCCTTCCCGTACGGAAGAAGAGGAGGCTACGCTGCAGCAGCTGAAGGCCCAGTTCACAGAAGTAACCGCAGGTCTGACAGAACTTGGCATATCCTCTTTCAATTCCGCAGATGACCTGAAGGCCCAGCTGCAGACAAAGATCTCTGAACTGACAGCGGGAAAAGCAGCGCTGACCAGCAGTCTGGGACAGCTGGAGGAAGCCAATTCCGAAGAAAACAGGAAGCAGGTAACAGAGGGACTGGCAGCCATCAAAGCCGCCATGCCTCAGATCGAATCCGGCATTGCCCAGCTGGAGCCGGCCATTACCCAGCTGGAGGATGCCATTACCCAGGTGAAAAACGGACAGACGACTCTGAGCCAGGCGGTAGCGACCCTGAACAGTCAGGAGATCTCCGCCATCGTTGAAATGGCAGCGGCAGAGGCCAAGCTGGCTGTGGGAGAGTATCAGATCGAGGCGGGGCAGACCCAGCTGGACAGCGGCAAGGAGACCCTGGACGGTCAGAAGGAGGCTGCTCTGGATGCATCGGATCTGAAGGGTACCATTACACCCTCCATGATCTCCCAGATCCTGACGGCCCAGAATTTCTCCATGCCGGCTGGATCCGTTACGGAAGATGGCATTTCCTACCTCGTCCGGGTGGGAGATGATATTACCGATGTAAATGAACTGAAGGAACTGGTGCTGATGGATCTGGGTCTGGACGATCTGGAGCCCATCCGTCTCTGTGATGTGGCAGAGGTCAGCATCACAGACAATTCCTCAGAGGTATATGCGAAACTGAACGGCCAGGATGGTCTGATGCTGTCCATGCAGAAGCAGACCGGATATTCCACCGGAGAGGTGGCAGATCGTCTGAATGACTATTTTGCATCCGCAGAGGAAAAGGATCCTGATCTTCATGTGACTGTGCTGATGGATCAGGGCATTTATATCGACATGATCGTGGATTCCGTTCTGAAGAATCTGCTGTACGGCGCTTTGCTGGCCATCCTGATCCTCTTTCTCTTCCTGAAGGATATCAGGCCGACCCTGATCGTGGCTATCTCCATTCCCATGTCGGTGCTGACGGCCATCATCCTCATGTATTTCAGTGGGATCTCTCTGAACATGATCTCCCTGTCGGGCCTTGCTCTGGGCGTCGGTATGCTGGTAGACAACTCCATTGTCGTCATAGAGAATATTTACCGGCTGAAAGCGAAAGGCCTGCCGGTGAAGAAGGCTGCTGTTCAGGGAGCAAAGCAGATGAGCGGCGCGATCATTGCCTCCACACTGACTACAGTGTGCGTGTTCCTTCCTATTGTATTTACGGAAGGCATCACCCGGCAGCTGTTTACGGATATGGGGCTGACCATCGGCTATTCTCTGCTGGCCAGTCTGCTGATCGCTATGACATTTGTGCCCATGGCAGCGGCGGGCATGCTGGGAAATGTAAAGGAAAAGAAGTCTCCCATCTGGGATCGTGTACGGAAGGTATATGAAAAAGCGGCCCGCTGGGCTCTGCGCCGCAAGCTGATCGTTCTGGCTGTGGCAGTTGTTCTGTTTGTGGTCTCTGTGTATGCAGCCATTCAGAAAGGCATTACTTACATGCCGGATATGGAAAGCACCCAGGCCAGCGTGACCCTGACCATGCCGGAGGGTTCCACCCTCAGCGATACGGCAGCCATGAGCGATGAGGTGATTGACCGGCTATCCACCATCTCTGATGTGGAATCCATTGGCGCCATGGTCAGCTCCGGCAGTTCTTCCATGAGCCTGACTTCCCTGACCTCTGCGTCCGGGGATCGCAGCTGCAGCATCTACCTGCTGCTGAAGGAGGACAAGGAGCTGTCCGGTGATGCTCTTGGGGAAGAGGTTGCCCGGCTGACGGAAGATCTGGACTGTGAGATCGAATACAGTGCTTCCATGATGGATCTGTCTGCCCTGGGCGGCAGCGGCATTACCGTTGAGATCAAGGGAAAGGATATGGATAAGCTGCGCAGCATGGCGGAGGACACCGGAAAGATTCTGGAAGGGATCGAGGGCCTGGAAAATGTGGACAATGGTCTGGCAGATTCCACGGAGGAGCTGCGCATCACAGTGAATAAGGAAAAGGCGGCGGCTTACAATCTGACAGTGGCGCAGGTCTATCAGCAGGTATATGCTCTGCTGACGGAGGAGAGCGCAGTCAGCACCCTCAGTACAGATACCTATGAATTTGATATCAATGTTTCTGACGATTCCGCTGTGGAATATGACCGCCAGGATGTAAAAGATATGGAGATCACAGGTACCGACAGTGAAGGCAAGGACAAGAAAGTAGCCCTTTCCAAAATCGCGGAATTTTCTGATGGACAGGGCCTGCAGGCCATTACCCGTGATGCCCAGAGCGACTATATTGCAGTGAGCGCAGAAGTGGCAGACGGCTACAATGCCACCCTGTTGTCCACTGCAGTAGAAGAGAGACTGAATGCCTACAACTGGCCTGATGGCTACAGCTATGAGATGACAGGAGAGGATTCCACCATCAAGGATGCCCTGCAGGATGTGGGTCTGATGATGCTGCTGGCTCTGATCTTTATGTATCTGATCATGGTAGCCCAGTTCCAGTCTGTGCTTTCTCCCTTTATCGTCATGTTTACCATCCCGCTGGCCATGACAGGCGGTTTCCTGGGCCTGCTGCTCACCGGTATGGAAGTCAGCATCATTGCCCTGATTGGCTTTGTCATGCTGGCCGGCGTTATCGTCAACAATGGTATTGTGCTGGTGGATTATATCAACCAGCTGCGGGCGGCAGGCGTGGACAAGATGGAAGCCATTGTCCGGGCAGGCAGTACCCGTATGCGTCCTATCTTTATGACAGCCCTGACCACAGTGCTGGGCCTGGCAGCTATGGCTGTCGGCATTGGTATGGGTGCAGAGATGTCCCGTCCCATGGCAGTGGTCACCATCGGCGGCCTGCTCTATGGTACCCTGATGACCCTGTTTGTGGTGCCCTGCATCTATGATATCTTCACCGGAAAGAAATTCCGGGTGGTACATGACGCGGATGTGGATATGACGGAAGAGGAGATGTATCTGCTGGAAAATGACAACGTGGAAGATATGTAAGGTCCATAGGATTTGACAAAAAGGGAATGTCCGTTCTATACTGCATAGCAGTATGAAAAGAATTCAGTGCAAAAAGGGGACAGCCTTGAAGACCAAAATGAAAAGAAGCGTCATAAACGGCATCCTTCTCTGCCTGCTTGCTGTCGTTTTTGCGGTGCAGACAGCAGCAGCGGCTTACGCCGGAGTAGCGGGAGACGGTGCCTTTCAGGATATGCAGTGGGAGGAACTGTTCCGGGTGCCGGTGTTGACATCGGACGGCACCATTCAGTCGATCTGCGTGACGGATGAGTATATCATCGCCATGGAAAATGTAGATGACAGTGCGGGGACACCGGACATTGTGACTGCCTACTATCGGAATGACAGAGATGCAGAAGGCAAAAAGGTGGAGCAGTATGCCCAGGCTCTGCAGAACAGTGAGCAGAACTGGGAGCACTGCAACGGCATGGCCTGGAATCCCAATACGGACCTGATCTATGTAGCCCCCTATACCAATATCAATGAGGACAACAGGGGCTGCATTTTTGTCATGGATCCCCACACGCTGGAGTATCTGTATTCCATCAAGATCACAGATGAGTACAATATCCTGGGGATCGCATATGATAAGGAAGAAAACCGCTATATCATGCAGTCCAACACGGATGGCCAGTATCGCATGCTGATCCTGGATGAGGATTTCAATATCACGGCGGATCTGGGAGCTTCCGATCTGACACCGGGAACAAATTCTCAGGACTGCTGCGTCATGGGGGACTATGTGATCAATTCCCCCCTGACTTACAACATGGGCATCGGGGAATATATCCATGTTTACTCTCTGTCCAGAAATGCCATGGTCTACAATGGAGAACTGGGGATTCCGGTGGAAAATGCGGAGACCCTGGAACCGGAATCCTTTGCAGAGACAGAGCCGGGTGTGCTGCTGATGGACATGTCTGTCCATTACACAGACGGTACCCGGGGCGCCATCATCTATCAGACAGTGCTGCCTTACCAGTTTTATGTGCTGGCAGTGGCAGAAGGTGGCACCATCAGCGGCGGTTCCAATGAACTTTCCAGAGGCAGTGAATGCACTGTGACTTACACAGCAGAGGAAGGCAAGGAGCTGGCAGCCATTGAGGTAGACCATGAAAGCGTGGAGATCGGGGACTATCAGGATGGCTATACTTTCCGGAATCTGCAGGACAATCATACCATAGAGGTACATTTCAAGGATCCTGCAGAGATCATGGAAGAGACACCGACACCCACAGAGACAGCAACACCGACTCCGGAGGAGACAGGCTTTACGGAGGATCCCCAGGGAGAGAAAGTGGAAACTGTTCGCGACAACAGTCTGCAGCAGACAGTGGGCACAGCATGGAATTTCCTGCGGCTGCACTGGGCAAAGATCCTGCTGGTGATCTGCACCATCCTGCTGGTGATCGTGGGCATTCTGTATTATCGGCAGCTGGCCAGGGAGCGGGACAGAAAACGCCAGGCTTCCAGAGCGGCCAGAGAGAGCGCCAGACGGCAGGCCAGAAGGCGTATGCGTGACGACTATATAGAAGAAGACGAAGAAGAAAATCGCTGGGATATGGAAACTGATATTCCGGATGAATCGGATCCGGTGGACCCGGCAGATGAGGATAGAGATTCATGAGTCAGAAAACAGAAAATTACGGGGCGGGAAGCATAGAGGTCCTGGAAGGCCTGGAGCCTGTGCGGGTCCGCCCGGGTATGTATATCGGCAGTACAGGCAGAAAGGGTCTGAACCACCTGATCTATGAGATCGTGGACAATGCAGTGGATGAACACCTGGCAGGCTACTGTTCCCTGATCCGGGTCACCCTGGAAAAGGATGGCTCCTGCACGGTAGAGGACAACGGCCGGGGCATTCCGGTGGACATGCACGAAAAGGGAGTGTCTGCGGAGCGGATCGTATTTACCACTCTGCATGCCGGAGGAAAATTTGACAATGAAGCTTACAAGACCAGCGGCGGACTCCACGGCGTTGGTTCTTCTGTTGTAAATGCTCTGTCGGAGTGGCTGGATGTGCAGGTCAGCAGAGAAGGCTGGATCCATCATGACCGCTATGCCAGAGGCATACCTCAGCTGGAGCTGGAGAAAGGCCTGCTGCCCAGACTTGGCAGAACGAAAGAGACCGGCACCAGGATCCAGTTCCTGCCGGATGATGAGATCTTCGAAAAGATCAGTTTTGCGGCAGCCGAGCTGAAGAGCCGGCTGCATGAGACAGCCTATCTGAATCCTGCTCTGGTCATTGAGTTCGAGGACTGCCGGGCGGAACATGAGGAGCAGGTGACCTTTTCTGAGCCGGAAGGCATCGTTGGCTTTGTCAAGGATCTGAACAAGAAAAAAGAAGTCATTCATCCTCCTGTTTATTTTAAAGGCGAAAGCGATGGGATCCAGGTGGAGGCGGCTTTCCAGTATGTCAATGAATTTCAGGAGACTGTACTGGGCTTCTGCAACAATATTTACAATGCAGAGGGCGGCTCTCATCTGACGGGCTTCAAGACCCAGTTCACCACAGTTATGAACAGCTATGCCCGGGAGCTGGGGATCCTGAAGGAAAAGGATGCCAATTTCACCGGAGCAGACATCCGGAACGGCATGACGGCCGTCATTTCCCTGAAGCACCCGGACCCACGTTTTGAGGGACAGACCAAGACCAAACTGGACAATCCGGACGCTGCCAAGGCCACCGGTAAGGTGACCGGTGAAGAGATCGTCCTGTATTTTGACCGCAATCTGGAGATCCTGAAGCAGGTGCTGGCCTGCGCGGAGCGGGCGGCAAAGATCCGGAAGTCAGAGGAGCGGGCCAAGACCAATCTGCTGACCAAGCAGAAATATTCCTTTGATGCCAATGGCAAGCTGGCCAATTGTGAGCTGCGGGACCCTTCCCGCTGTGAGATCTTTATCGTAGAGGGGGATTCCGCCGGTGGTTCTGCCAAGACGGCCCGAGACCGCAGTTTTCAGGCCATTCTGCCCATCCGTGGCAAGATCCTGAATGTGGAAAAAGCCACCATGGACAAGGTCCTGGCAAACGCGGAGATCAAATCCATGATCAATGCCTTTGGCTGCGGCTTTTCCGAGGGCTATGGCAATGACTTTGATATTGAAAAGCTGCGCTACGACAAGATCATCATCATGGCAGATGCGGATGTGGACGGTGCCCACATCTCTACCCTGCTGCTGACCCTGTTTTACCGCTTTATGCCGGAACTGATCTATCAGGGGCATGTATATGTGGCCATGCCGCCTCTTTACAAGGTGGAACCGGCCAAAGGGGAGGGCGAATATCTTTACGATGACGCTGCCCTGGAAAAATACCGCAGGCAGCACCGGGGGGCTAAGTTTACCCTGCAAAGATATAAAGGTCTTGGAGAAATGGATGCCCAGCAGCTGTGGGAGACCACTCTGGATCCTTCCACAAGGCGGCTGAAGCTGGTGGAGATCGAGGATGCTCTCCTGGCTTCCGAAGTGACAGAGGTCCTCATGGGCAGTGATGTGCCCCCCAGAAAGAGTTTTATTTATGAGCATGCGCGGGATGCGGAACTGGATGTCTGAAAGAGATCCGGCAGAAGACTGACGGGGATGGATTCCCCGGCCTGCATTCTGCATTTCGCCCGGAGTGAAGAGATACATGAAGGAACAGATCATCAGAACCGAATATTCAGAGCTTATGCAGAAGTCCTATATCGACTATGCCATGAGCGTCATCATTGCCAGAGCCCTGCCGGATGTCCGGGACGGACTGAAGCCGGTCCAGCGCCGAACCCTGTATGACATGCAGGAGCTGGGCATCTATCACGACCGGCCCTACAGAAAATGTGCCAGGATCGTGGGAGATACCATGGGTAAATATCATCCCCATGGCGACAGCTCCATTTACGATGCCCTGGTAGTATTGGCCCAGGATTTCAAGAAAGGCCTGCCTTTGGTGGATGGTCACGGAAATTTCGGTTCCATTGAAGGAGACGGCGCAGCGGCCATGCGATATACAGAGGCCCGTCTGCAGAAGATCACCCAGGAAGTCTATCTGAAGGATATGGACAAGGATGTGGTCAATTACCTTCCCAATTTCGACGAGACGGAAAAGGAGCCGGAGGTCCTGCCGGTGCGGATCCCCAACCTGCTGGTCAATGGCGCGGACGGCATCGCTGTCGGCATGGCCACCAATATCCCGCCCCACAATCTGGGAGAAGTCATTGATGCCGTCATTGCCCAGATCAAAAATGAAGAGATCAGCACGGCCGAGCTGATGAAGTATATCAAGGGTCCGGATTTTCCTACCGGCGGCATTGTAGTCAATCAGGATGAGCTTTTGTCCATCTATGAGACCGGCAGCGGCAAGCTGCGGATCCGGGGCAAGGTGGAGATCGAGAAGGGAAAGAACGGCAAGCAGTTCCTGGTGATCACAGAGATTCCCTATACCATGATCGGTGCCAATATCGGCAAATTCCTCAATGATGTGGCCGCTCTGGTGGAAAGCCGCAAGGCGCCGGAGATCATCGATATTTCCAATCAATCCTCCAAGGAGGGGATCCGCATCGTCCTGGAACTGAAGCGGGGAACAGACACGGACCGGCTGGAAAAGCTTCTTTACAAAAAGACCAGGCTGGAGGACACCTTTGGTGTCAACATGCTGGCAGTGGCAGACGGACGTCCCGAGACCCTGGGCCTGAAGAAGATCATTGAGCATCATGTGGAATTTCAGTTTGAGCTGTCTACCCGCAAGCACCAGACCCTGCTGACCAAAGAGCTGGAAAAGAAAGAGATCCAGGAGGGCCTGATCCGGGCTGTGGATGTCATTGATCTGATCATAGAGATCCTTCGGGGCAGCAAGAGCCAGAAGCAGGTCCGGGATTGCCTGACCATGGGCATCACAGAGGGCATCCGCTTCCGGAAGAAGAGCAGTGAGAAGGCAGCAGCTGAGCTGTGCTTTACCCAGCGTCAGGCCAATGCCATTCTGGAGATGCGTCTCTACCGTCTGATCGGTCTGGAGATCGACGCTCTGCGAAAAGAATATGAAGAGTGTCTCAAACGTATCGAACGCTATGAGGACATCCTCAACAATTATTCCTCTATGGCAAAAGTCATCCTGGAGGATCTGAAGAAGATCAAAAAGGAATACGCCGTACCCAGAAAGACGCAGATCTGCAATGCGGAGGCTGTGGTGCTGGAGGAAGCACCTCTGCAGGAGGCAGAGGTGGTGATCCTGGTGGACCGCTTCGGTTATGCCAGGGCCATGGATCCGGCAGTCTACGAAAGAAACCGGGAAGCCGCAGACGGGGAAAGCCGTTATATCATCCGCTGTATGAACACAGACAGGATCTGTATCTTCACGGATACCGGTCAGATGCACACCCTGAAGGTACTGGATCTGCCAAACGGGAAGTTCCGGGACAAGGGCGTGCCCATTGACAATCTCTGTCATTATGACAGCGCAGCAGAACAGCTGATCTACATGGAAAGCATGTCAGCGGTGGCAGCAGGCAAGATGGTCTTTGTGACAGCCCAGGGTATGGTCAAGGTAGTCAGCGGTGAAGAATTCCGTGTATCCAAGAAAGTTGTGGCAGCCACCAAACTGTCAGAGGGCGACAGCCTGCTGATGGCGGGGCCTGCAGATGCTTATGATCAGATGGTGCTGCAGAGCACAGACGGATACTTCCTCAGATTTGCGCTGAAGGAGATCCCGGAGAAAAAGAAGGCGGCACTGGGCGTGCGGGGCATGAAGCTCTCGGAAGACGCTGCGGTGGAAAATGCCTGGCTGCTGGCCAATCGTACGGAACTGACCATAGAGTACAGGGAAAAAACACTCAGACTGAACAGCATCCGGCTGGGGAGCAGGGATGGCAAGGGCAGCAAGATCAGAAGATAGAAAGAGAAACAGACGCGTACATAAGCAAAGGGAGGGCGGGATGCCTTCCCTTTTTGCTGTGGATAAGTTCTTGTGCAAAAGGGGAGAAGGTGTTATAATCGCTTAGCGATGACTAACACCCTATGCGGCAGATCACAGATCTGAGAAGCCGGAATTGGTGCAGATGGGTGCGACACAGAAGAAACGGTTCGGATCCGAAGAGAGGAAGAAGGTCGGAACAGATGAAGAAAAAAACATGGCGGGCAGATCTGGTCCTGCTGCTTGGCCTGGCAGCCATCGGCGGTGTGATCGCTCTGGTCCTGCTGCTGACGGGGCATACGGGCGCTACAGTCCGGGTGAAAGTGGGCAGTGAGCTCGTGAAGACTTTCGCCCTGCAGGCGGATACGACCTATACCATAGAGGGAAAAGACGGCGGTACAAACCAGCTGGTCATTCAGGGCGGAGAAGCCTGGCTGGAGGATGCCTCCTGCCCGGACCTTCTTTGCGTGAATATGGGAAAGATCTCGCGAAACGGACAGTCCATTGTCTGCCTGCCCAACCAGGTAGTGGTGGATATTGTGGATGAGATAGCGGAAGATGACGGACCGGATGTGGTGGCCGGCGGCTGAAAGGAAGAGCATGAAGAAAAGTAATTTTGTGGCAATGTACGGCCTGCTGGTGGCCCTGGCCCTGATCCTGAGCTATGTGGAAGCCCAGATCCCGGCATTTTTTGCTATACCGGGCATGAAGCTGGGCCTGACCAATATTGTTGTACTGATCGCCCTGTACAAAATGAATGGAAAGAGCGCTCTGCTGATCAATATTGTCAGGATCCTTCTGGTCAGTCTGCTCTTTGGCAACATGATGGCTCTGAGCTTCAGCGCAGCCGGCGGCATGCTGAGCTGGCTTGGCATGGTACTGCTGAAGAAAACTGGAAAATTCCGCATCGTTACCGTGAGTATCGCCGGCGGCATCCTGCACAATGTGGGACAGATCCTGGTGGCAATTCTCTGGTTCCAGACTACATCTCTGGGATATTACTTGCTGATCCTCTGGTTTACCGGTCTTCTGACCGGCTTTGTGATCGGACTGGTCAGCGGGGAACTGGTGAAGCGTCTGCAGAAGTGGAACATGCAGGGAGGACAAGGATGAGATACAGAACAATAAGCGCGCTGGCTCTTTGCGCAGCCCTGTGTTTGACGGCCTGCGGCAGTGAAGAAAGCCGGGATACGGCTGCAGAGAGTAGGGCAGAGGCCGGTGAAACAGAGACAGCAGCGGAGGATTCCGGTGAGGAGGCTGCGGCCGGGGATACTGCCGCTGCAGAAGAGGAAACAGCGGCCGGCGCAGAAGACGGGGCAGCAGAAGCTGCAGCCGGAGAAGATCAGAATGTTCAGACAGATGTGGAGGTCAGTACCACAGAAGATGGGGTGAAGCAGGCTGCCACGGAGCTTTTTGCCATGGATACCTACATGCAGCTGACGGCTTACGGAGAGGAATGCGCGGAAGCTGTTCAGGCAGCAGCGGATGAGATCTTCCGTCTGGATGCTCTGCTTTCCATCGGAGAGGAAGAAAGCGAGATCTACCGGATCAATCAGGAAGGCGGCGGTACCCTGTCGGAAGAGACTGCGGACATGGTGGAAGATGCCTATGGTTTCTATGAGACCACAGACGGAGCTTTTGACATTACCGTATTGCCTCTGATGGAACTCTGGGGCTTTACCACAGAAGATTACCGGGTGCCGGAGCAGAGCGAGATCGATGAGACCCTGCAGCATGTGGGCATGGATCTGCTGACTTATGACAGTGAGAGCAGGACCCTTGATCTGGGAGAAGCGGAAGGTATTGATCTGGGCGGTATTGCCAAGGGCTATACTTCCGGCCGGCTCCGGGATATCTTTGCGGAATATGACCTGGTGGGCGCTATCGTCACCCTGGGCGGCAATGTGCAGTGCTACGGTTCCAAACCGGACGGAAGCCTGTGGAAGGTCGGTGTGCAGAATCCAATAGATCCGGACAGCACGGATTATACAGCAGTCATTGAGATCGAAGACAAGGCTGTGATCACCTCCGGCGCCTATGAGCGCAATTTCACGGATGAAGAGACCGGAAAGCTGTATCATCATATCATTGATCCGGCTACCGGTTACAGCGCAGAGAGCGGCATCATTTCCGCCACCATCGTCAGCAGTGACGGTATGACCGCGGATGCCCTGTCCACTTCTGTCTATATCATGGGATTGGAAAAGGCCGAGGAGTACTGGAAGCAGTACGGCGAGTCCCTGGATTTTGATATGATCCTGATGACAGAGGACCAGGAGGTCTATTATACCGAGGGTCTGGAAGAGGTATTTGAATCAGGATTTGAGAGTCACGTGATAAAACGATGATGTCTGGTGGTTCTCGTTTGCCATAACATCTGTCAGTATCATTGCAGAAAATAATTTTTTTGAAATGTGGCTTAAACCACATACCTGCGGCTTGAAATATATTATAGTGTTATCAGTAAAGCAAGGAGGTCTTCGCAATGATCAGAAAAATTATTCATATAGATGAGGAGAAATGCAATGGCTGCGGGATCTGTGCGGATGCATGCCACGAAGGAGCTATTGATATCGTAGATGGCAAGGCAAAACTCGTACGGGAAAATTTCTGTGATGGTTTTGGGGATTGCCTTCCGGGCTGTCCCACGGGAGCCATTACTTTTGAAGAGCGGGAAGCTCCCGAATACGATGAAAAAGCAGTACAGCAGGCAAAGGAGAATAAAAAAATGGATGAGATGAAACAGGTGCGCCATGAAGGCGGATGCCCCGGTTCGAGGATGATGCAGTTTGCGCATGACGAAGAGGAAACTACTGTGCAGGCCTCTTCTGCAAAGCCTGTCTCCAGATTGGCACAATGGCCCTGCCAGATCAAGCTGGTTCCTGTACAGGCGCCTTTCTTTCAGGGAGCTAAGCTGCTGATCGCAGCAGACTGCACCGCTTATGCCTATGCAAATATGCATGAAGACTTTATGAAGGGAAAGGTGACCCTCATCGGCTGCCCCAAGCTGGATGCGGTAGACTACACGGACAAACTGACGGAGATCATTAAGAATAATGATATCAGGAGTGTTGCGATCGTCCGCATGGAAGTTCCCTGCTGCGGCGGCCTGCAGAGAGCTGCAGAAAATGCGCTCAGAAACAGTGGGAAATTTATCCCCTGGCAGGTGGTCACGATCTCAAGAGATGGAAAAATTCTGGATTAATATCCGAAATAAGGCACAGATCACATAGGATTGATTTTCTGATTCTGTTTATGGTTCATTTGTGGGTGTTTCCCCTGGAATATGATTTTTATTAACCGTCAGGTTAACGATCATTATGCCGTGGGAGACATCCTTTTTTTACCTGCTATTTGTTATCTGACAGGAACGCTTCTCCAGTATAGAATATTGAATTCTGACGGCACAGTGGTTTTACATGATGTCATACAAAATCAGACTATGGCATAGCTGAAATTCATACTCTCTGTTATAATGATGCAGGAAGAGAATGAGGAGGCGTATTATGAGAAAAATAATCAGTTTGTTTGCTGCAGGTTGCATCATTCTGTCGATGGCAGGATGCCGGGAAGCTTCGAAATCTGCTTCTTCTTCCGATGGTGTGGCAGCTGCCGTCGGCTCATCTGTTTCAGGTACTTCATCTTCAAAGGACAGCTCCGAAGAGGAGAGTACGATCCGTATCGAAAGTACCGTTTCTGAGGAGACCAAATTTGGTTGGGCTATTGTGAATCTCTCTCCCGAGGAAATGGAAGATGCAGGTTTTACACTGGGCGATAGCTGCGATATTCTTTTTGAAGACGGTTATGCCATAAATGATGTGCCATATTATAACGGATATTATGTAAAAAACGCTGATCCGGTGATTGTCGCTTATCCGGGAAATGAGAATATCAGCATAACTTATAATAATATCGGGATCTGGGATCAGGCCGGACTTACAGAAGGGGAAGCGGTAACCATTACATTAAATACAGCCGGAAAATATTCGGATATCCAGGAAGTGCTGGGACAGAGTTATTCCTTTGACAGGGAGGATTATCCAAGTGCAGAAAGCTTCTGCAACTTCCGTGCCTTATCCGGCGGCAATCTGAAAGAGGATTATTTCTACCG
>R14__coassemble_922_pt1 | contig 16868 bp, 14 predicted proteins | sample R14__metabat2_high_PE_030 | metagenome-assembled genome bin R14 | reverse complement strand
ATTTTCGTTGGTGGAATTGTGGGATAAGTGAGACAGGAAATCTATTGATTTCCGTTTTCGAACTTATGCAGAGCTGCATAGCGAAGTCAGGCGTCTATATCATAAAATGTGGAGTTGCGGAAAGAGAGAACAACAAAACTGTATTTTCTACCGAAATAGCAACAAAATAAGCAAAAACACACGAAAAGATAAAACAAAAATGCATAAGAGAGCAATATAAATAAGCACAAAGAATCAAAGTGAGCAAAAAACAACTTGCACAGGCAAGAAATGAATGCTATACTCCTAACCATAGAAAACAAAAACACAGGTGCTTAAAACCTACCAGATGCATCTGAAAGCCGGGACCGACACGGCGATTGATTTTGTTTCGTTTTATTTTCTTTCACCTCTAATGCTTTGGAAAACCCCCTTGTGATCCGCAGGATCGCAGGGGGGTTTTTCATTGGATAAAATTATATGTGGGTTAAGAAAGGGTCATGACATTCAAGGGATCCGGGATGTTGCATGATCTCCTGTGTTACATGATCTCCTGGAACATCTGCCGGCAGGCAGGATAGATCTTGCGGAACTCCTGATAGCGCTGTTCATAGCGGGCTGCTGTTTCCGGATCCGGCAGAATAGTCTCTGTGACATGGACCAGGGCTTTGGCAGCTTCCTCTGTATCTTTGTATTCTCCACAGGCAACGGCTGCCAACATGGCGCCGCCCATACCGGGACCCTGCTCACTCTCCAGCAGATCCACCTTGATGTTCAACACATTGGCCATGATAGTTCTCCAGAGAGGGCTCTTTGCGCCGCCGCCGCAGATCTTTGTGCGTTCGATGGAGATGCCCAGAGATCTGGCGATCTCGAAGCAATCACGAAGGGCAAAGGCAACGCCTTCCAGAACAGCCTGGGTCATATCACTTCTGGTGCTGTCCATGGTGATGCCGGTAAAGGTACCCCTGGCCTTGGGGTCATTGTGAGGAGAGCGCTCCCCCATGAGGTAGGGCAGGAAAAATACATGATTATTTCCCAGCTCTTTGATGTCTGCCTGTTCTGCAGCATAATCCTGGGTTTGCAGGATCTCATCCATCCACCATTTGTTGCAGGAGGCAGCGCTGAGGATACAGCCCATCAGGTGATAGTGGCCGTCCGCATGAGCAAAGGCATGGAGGGCATTGTTGCTGTCTACCTTAAACATTTCAGAGGAGATGAAAATCGTTCCGCTGGTGCCCAGGGAAATATTGCACATGCCTTCTCCGACGGTGCCGGTGCCGATGGCTGCTGCGGCATTATCTCCGGCGCCTGCTGCAATGACAGTATCTGCCGGGATGCCCAGTTCCTCAGCCAGAGCCGGCAGGATGGTGCCGACTTTTTCATAAGACTCATAGAGCTTTGGCAGCTGTTCTTCTGTGATGCCGCAGATCTCCATCATTTCTTTGGACCAGCAGCGATTCTTTACGTCCAGAAGCAGCATGCCGGAAGCATCGGAGAAATCTGTGCAGAAGGAGCCGCTGAGGCGATAGGCGATGTAATCCTTTGGCAGCATGATCTTTTTGATCCGGGCGAAATTTTCCGGCTCATTTTCCTTTACCCAGAGGATCTTGGGGGCGGTGAAGCCTGTGAAAGCAATATTAGCCGTATACTCTGACAAACGCTGCTTGCCGATCACATTGTTCAGATAATCTGTTTCCTTGATGGTACGTCCGTCATTCCAGAGAATAGCCGGGCGGATGACCTGATCATTTTCATCCAGAATGACCAGACCGTGCATCTGTCCGCCGAAGCTGATGCCGGCTACCTGGGAGGCATCGAAATCTGCCAGCAGCTCTTTCATGCCCAGGATGCTCTGCTCATACCAGTCTGTGGGTTCCTGCTCTGACCAGCCCGGGTGCGGGAAGGAGAGGGGATATTCTTTTGAAACGATATTTTTGATGGTACCGTTGCCTTCCATGAGGAGAAGCTTGACTGCTGAGGTACCAAGATCAACGCCGATATAGTACATAGTGACCTCCTGTGAGTTATAAAAAGGAGGATGTATGGTATGCGGGCTTGCCGGAACCATGCATCCTCCTGCATGATCAATTGTCTGGCCTGACCGGTCTGTCGCTCCTTACAGGAGCCTGCTGCTTTTTTAGAAGACAGCCTCTGGGAGCTTCTGATTCCAGCTTCTGCTGAATCAGCAGAAGGGATTTTCAGTGGGATAGGGCAGAGATTTGGGCTGATTGTAAGCGATATCCTGGATGCCGAAATACTTCAGGACTTCAAACAGATATTTGCCTACGTGAGCAAATGCTACTGCGCCGTGGTGGGGATAACGCTTCTGGATCAGCACGTGACGATAGAAGCGTCCCATCTCCGGGATGGCAAATACGCCGATGCCGCCGAAGGAGCGGGTGGGCACATCCAGGATCTCACCTTCTGCGATGTAGGAACGAAGATCTCCGTTGCTGTCACACTGCAGACGATAGAAGGTGATGTCGGAAGCTGCGATATCGCCCTCCAGCGTGCCTCTTGTGAAGTCCGGCTCGCCGCCGTTTTCCAACAGACGGTTCTGGATCAGCTGATATTTTACAGCGCGGCTGCTGCACATCTTGCACTCCGGTGTATTACCGCAGTGGAAGCCCATGAAAGTATCTTCCAGGGTGTAGTCATATTTGCCCTTGATGTCCTCGTCATAGATGTATTTGGGTACGGAGTTGTTGATATCCAGCAGGGTAACGGTATCGCCGGATACACACATGCCGATGTACTCGGAAAGAGCGCCATAGATATCTACTTCGCAGGATACCGGAATACCACGGGATACCAGACGGGAGTTTACATAGCAGGGCTCAAAGCCGAACTCGCTGGGGAAGGCCGGCCAGCACTTGTCTGCGAAAGCGACATATTTCTTGCTGCCTTTGTGATTTTCGGCCCAGTCCAGAAGTGTCAGCTCGAACTGTGCCATACGACGGCTCAGATCCGGGTAGTAATTGCCCTCGCCCATCTCAGCTGCCATGTCAGCCATGACTTCCTCGATGCGGGGATCATTTTCGTGCTCTCTGTAGGCAACCAGCAGATCCAGTTCGGAATTTTCTTCTACTTCCACGCCAAGCTCATACAGACCCTTGATGGGAGCGTTGCAGGCGAAGAAATCCTGGGGACGGGGACCGAAGGTGATGATCTTCAGATTCTTCACACCAATGATGGCAGTGGCAACCGGGATGAAGTCAGCGATCATGGCTGCGATATCCTCTGCGGTACCTACGGGGTATTCGGGGATATAGGCCTTGAGATGACGCATGCCCAGATTGTAGGAGCAATTCAGAACGCCGCAGTAAGCATCGCCACGGCCATTGATCATATCGCCGTCACCTTCTGCTGCTGCAACATACATAACAGGACCGTCAAATTTCTGAGCGATCAGAGTTTCGGGTGTCTCGGGACCGAAATTGCCAAGGAAGACCACCAGTGCGTTGCAGCCGGCCTTGCTGACATCATCCAGAGCCTTGAGCATATCCAGCTCATTTTCTACGGTGACGGGGCAGTTGTACAGATCGCCATCGTAGGCTGCTACAATGTTCTCCCGGCGCTTTGTGGAAAGAGCGATGGGGAAACAGTCTCTGGAAACAGCAATGATACCGGCCTTGACCTGGGGGATGTTTGTAGAATGCATACATTTTCTCCTTTCAGATTGTGAACTTGTCTTCAGAATGTCATTTGCCTTTGAACTATAATTTTTCTTTGAACTGTAATTAGTCTTTGAACTGTAATTGGTCTTTGCACTATAATTTTTCTTTGAACTGTAATTGGTCTTTGAACTGTAATTGGTCTTTGGACTGTAATTTGTTTTTGTACTGCGTTTTTTGTGCTGCGATTTTTTGTGCTGCGATTTTTTGAACTGCGGTCTGCGGTAAATGCCAGCTGTATTGTCCCGGCAGACTTTCGATCTCAATTGTTATCCCAGCAGACCTTCGATATCAATATTTTCACCCTTCAGACCGATCACAGCGCCGCCCTGGGCTTCGTCGGAATCCGGATGGGCCAGCAGCCACTTGTTTCTGGCGGTCAGCAGGGTATCTTCATGATTTGCGGGCGCGAAATCCGGCTTTTCGGTATTGGTGCCTTTGGGCAGGACGATCAGTACCTGAAAGCCTTTGCCGGAAGCTGCATTGCAGGGGGCATAGTGCAGGGATGTGGCATATACCTCCACCAGCACGCCTGCGGGAGCCAGAAATGCTTTGGTATTTGCGGTATCAAAGCAGCCGTCCTCTTCAATCTGGCTGCGGAGTCCCAGCAGAAGAATAAAATCTGTGGCGCCCATGTTGATCTCGCTGTCTCTGTGATATTCCAGACAGTTCAGCCTGGTGTTGTGGCCATTGCAGTAGCCCATCTGTACGGGCATGCCGCCGTAGAGACGGTCAGAGATCTGTGCAGTGATGGGAAGCTGCTGCAGTACCGGTACTTCGGCTACATACTCTGTGCCGCCGGGGAGCGGTGTTTCAGCTTCCAGGGTGTGAACCAGATCTGACAGCTCATAGCCGGTCACTACCTGGCCGTATTCTTTGAATTCGGGATCATATACGGAATAGATTTTCAAAACAGATCCACCTCCTTTGCCTGTTCTATATGCTGAGCATAGCAGGAAGGGAGGTGGAAATCTATGACAAGTATTGAAAAATGATTAGACTAATTTGACCTGGATGGCATGAGGGCTTTCGTCTGCCGGAGCAGATCGAGGCAGCGTTCCCTGGAGTAGAAACGTTCCAGAGAGTGCATACTCTGATGGATATGGATCTCCGGAGAATCTGCCGGCGCTGTCTGCCTGCGGTATTCTTCCGGTGTCATGCCCAGATGCTCCCGAAAGGCAGCGGAAAAATAGCGATAGTCTGAAAAACCGCTGTCCAGGCAGACATCCAGCAGACGCTTGCCGCCGGCATTGATCTCCTGACAGGCAGCGTAGAAACGCACTGTGTTGACATAGCTCTGGAAGGGCTGGTTCAGCATGCTTTTGCAGAAGCGGGAGAGGTAGCTCAGAGACAGGCCCTCCGCTTCCGCGAAATCGGAAAGCCGGATCTTGTGCATATAATTTTTGTCTACGAAGGTCAGGAGCCGCTGCAACCGGGCATTCTGTCTTGCGTTCTCCAGAGCCTGCCCCTCATCGATCAGGGACACCGGCAGCAGGCTGTACAAGCGGTAGAGAAGCTGACAGGCTTTGGAGAGACAGGAAAGCTCAAAATGCTCCTGCCTGAGAAAATAGGCCTTGGCTAGGGCATAAACAGATCTGCACAGCTTGGCTTTTTCCTTTTCCGTCAGGTGCTCATCCAGCAGGACAGGTTCCACGTGCAGATAAGGCAGCCGGGGATAGAAGCTGCGGAAATATTTCAGGGAGCATTGGATGCAGAGAAAAGTGCAGGCATCTCCCTGTTTGCGAAATTCGTGGATGGTGCCGGAATTGAGAAAGGCCAGGGAACCGGTTGGAACGCACAGAGATCTGCCGCCGCAGGTGACCTGCAAGGCGCCTTCCGTGACCCAGAGAAGTTCCAGCTCGGAATGCATGTGGGGCGTGCGGTAGTCCAGGGTGTTGAAGAAAATATTGATCCCGTTGATGTGGGGATAATGGATGATCTCGTATTCGTTTCGCTTCATTTTACTGTTTTCATCGCTTCCGGGAAAATCCCAGGAAACGGCTAGGGGAAACCAAACCTGCAGGTGGTGACTTGGGTAAAAAAGAGAAGGTGTCCGTATCTGGAAAAACCGCCGGAAAAACAGCGGCTTGCATGGAAAATACATTATCTGTGATTTATTATAAGGGGGAGAGAGATCGAAGTAAATAGTTCCTGCCGGAATCGGATTTGTCCTTTTTTTTATACAATTGGCTGAGAGAATGGAAATGAAGTCCATCAAAGATTGACAGATTTGCTGGAAGAAATTATACTGGAAGGGATAAAAATTGGTAAAATTTCCGGCGCAATGCTGTAGTCCGGAAGGGTTCCAGTACATTTGAAAGGAGAACAAACATTATGGCCATGATGACCGGTGAACAGTATGTTGAGAGCATGAGAAAGATGAATCTCCAGGTGTATATGTTCGGCAAGAAGATCGACAATCCTGTAGATGATCCCATCCTTCGTCCGTCTCTGAATTCCGTAAAGGCAACTTATGATCTGGCACAGGATCCCCAGTATGAGGATCTGATGACAGTGACATCCGCACTGACAGGTGAGAAGATCAACCGTTTCCTGAACATCCATCGCAGCACCACAGACCTGATGAACAAGGTAAAGATGCAGAGAATGCTTGGTCAGAAGACCGCAGCCTGCTTCCAGAGATGCGTAGGTATGGACGCTTGCAACGCTGTTTACAGCACAACTTATGAAGTAGATCAGAAGTATGGCACTTCTTATCATGACAACTTCAAGAAATTCCTGACCGAGTGCCAGAAGAAGGATTACACCATTGACGGCGCTATGACAGATCCCAAGGGCGATCGTGGTCTTGCTCCTCACGCTCAGGAAGATCCGGATATGTATCTGCACGTAGTTGAGAGACGTCCCGATGGTATCGTTGTACGCGGTGCAAAGGCTCATCAGACAGGCGCTATCAACTCTCAGGAAATGATCGTTATGCCGACCATCGCTATGGGTCCGGATGACAAGGATTATGCAGTATCCTTCGCAGTTCCCACAGATGCAGAAGGCATCCTGATGATCATCGGACGTCAGTCCTGTGATACCAGAAAGCTGGAGAACACCACACTTGATGTTGGTAATGTAGAGTACGGCGGCGTTGAGGCTCTGGTAGTATTCAATGATGTATTCGTTCCCAATGACAGAATCTTCCTGAACGGCGAGCATGAGTTTGCAGGTATGCTGGTTGAGCGTTTCGCAGGCTACCACAGACAGAGCTACGGCGGATGCAAGGTTGGTGTTGGCGACGTTCTGATCGGCGCTACCGCTCTGGTTGCAGATTACAATGGCTGCGCTAAGGCTTCCCACATCAAGGACAAGCTCATCGAGATGATGCATCTGAATGAGACCCTGTATTGCTGTGGTATCGCATGCTCCGCAGAGGGTCATGAGACAGCATCCGGCAACTACATCATCGACCTGCTGCTGGCAAATGTCTGCAAGCAGAACATCACACGTTTCCCGTATGAGATCACACGTCTGGCAGAAGACATCGCCGGCGGTATGGTAGTTACCTGCCCGTCTGAGGCTGACTATCGTGGTGAGGAGACAGGTCCCTGGGTTGAGAAGTACATGAGAGGCGCAAAGGGCGTCAGCATCGAGAACCGTATGAAGGTTATGAGACTGATCGAGAACCTTTGCCTTGGTACTGCTGCTGTTGGATATCGTACAGAGTCCATGCACGGCGCAGGCAGCCCGCAGGCACAGAGAATCATGATCTCCCGTCAGGGCAATCTTGCCATGAAGAAGGAATTCGCAAAGGCTATCGCAAAGGTAGAAGAGTAATCAAAAAACTTCAAGAGAGAACATTCAGGTACTGCCGGCCCGCTATGCGGGTCGGCAACTTGCGGTTTTAAGGCGAAGATCGTAGGAACTGAAAACAGGAAACAAGAGAACATGACAGATCGTGAAATTATTGAAAAAATCCTGGAAGAGCAGGTGAGACCAAACTTAAGCGAGCATGGCGGAGATATCCTCATCGATGACATCCGCGACGGCGTGGTCTATGTAAAGATGCTGGGACATTGCAGCGGCTGTCCCTCTGCCAAATATACGCTGGAGAGCCTGGTGAAGGAAGAAGTGCTGAAGCACACAGACCTGGTGACGGATGTGCGTCTGCATGAGGAAGTCAGTCAGGATCTTTATGATTTTGCCAAGGCGATCCTTTCCGGAGAGAAGAAGGTATGAAGAAAGAAAAGGTTGGCATCAAATTCTGCGGCGGCTGCAATGAGCAGTACAACCGCAGAAAAGCACTGGACAGATATCTGGCGGCCCATCCGGAATGGGAGCAGGAGTATGTCAAAGAGGGTGAAAGCTATGACAGGATCCTGCTGATCCAGGGCTGCGGCAGAGAATGCCTGCGCAATTATTCCGCCGCAAAGGCAGAGCGCTATATCACCTTTGCATCTGCGGCGGATTATGAGAAAGCATAAAAAACCTGTTCACAGATGCTGAATTTGTGGTAGAATGAACCTATTAAAGCAATTAGAGTTTCGAAAGGAGACGATGCAACTATGGAGAAAAAAGTATTTGGTTATCCTGAATATGACGCAAATGGCGAGATGGTCCTCACTACTTATGACAATGAGTACCGTGACATGATGATGGATATCCGCATGTACAAGATGAAAGCCGGCGAGAGCCGTACCTTTGGTAAGGTTGGCGAAGAGACAGCCATTCTTCTGCTGGAAGGCGATCTGACCTTCAAGTGGGCAGAGGGTGAAGAGACTGTTCATCGTGACGGCGTATTTATTGATGGTCCCTGGACACTGCATATGTGCACAGGAAATCAGGCAACTGTAACAGCAGTGAAAGATGCTGAGATCATGGTACAGTGTGCTGAGAATGAGAAGACCTTCGCAAGCCATTTCTATCGTCCGGAGGATTGCCCCTGGAGAGAAGTTGGCTATGGCAAGTTCGGCGATGTTGCAAGACGTAAGGTAAATACCATCTTTGATCATGACATCTGCCCCGAGTCCAACATGGTACTTGGCGAGATCCTGAATGAAAGAGGCAACTGGTGCGGTTATCTGCCTCACAGACATCCGCAGCCTGAGGTATATGCATTCCGTTTTGACCGTCCGGAAGGCTTCGGCGCAAGCTTTGTAGGCGATCAGGTATTCAAGAGCACAGACTACAGCTTTTCTGCTATTCCCGGCGGAGATCTTCATCCCCAGGCTCTGGCTCCCGGCTATCAGATGTACATCATCTGGATGATCCGTCATCTGCCCGGAAATCCCTGGCTGCAGACAGACCGTTGCGAAGACGAAGCATTCACATGGCTTCATGACGCAAAATTCTGATCAGACAAAGTAAATAAAGGACCGTTTCCTGCACGGATACGGTCCTCATACAGAAAACATGTCAACGCTGTGAAGAACCGCGGCGACATGTTTTTCTGTAAAGAAAACCTCTGCAGTGGTGCCGCAGAGGTAAAAGGAACATGATTCGGTTTGGTATATGGCTGTCGGTCACGGACAGAGCAGCCGGATCTTATTTCTCTGAATGATCGTCTGATAATTTCTGGATGGCTGCCCATCTGTTGCGATCACATCCAGATCCTGGAAGGTCGCATAAGTGATCATGCCGGTTTTGTCAAACTTGGTCTGATCGGCCAGTAGGATGATCTGCCGTCCCTGACGGATGATCTTCCTCTTGATCTCGGCTTCCAGATAGGTGTTGTTGGTCAGTTCTCCCTTGGTGGAGATGCCGGAAGTGCTCAGAAAGATCTTGGAGATATGAAGATCCGCAATGGAATCCAGCGTATGGCTTCCCCAGAAAGAGGAAGTGGATTCGTTGTACATGCCGCCCAGAGAGATCAGATTGATATTCTGACAGCGGGTAGCGGAAACAAGGGCCGGAAGGCTGTGGGAGATCACGGTGATATTTGTGTGATTGCCCAGGTTTGAGAGGATATAGGGAGTCGTGGAGCCTGAATCCAGGAAGATCGTATCTCCATCCTCGATCAGAGAGCCGGCCAACTTTCCAATGATGGATTTCGCTTCCGGATTTGCCTTGGATCGTATGGAATAAGTCTGGAGAGAAGTGGTATTTTCACCTTTGGTCACGCCTCCGTAGGTTTTGCGGATGCTGCCTCTTTTCTGCAGTTCATTCAAATCCCGACGTACGGTATTCATGGAGATCTGGAAATGCTCTGCAAGATCGGTCAGGGAAACTGCATCCTGACTGATGATATACTGTTCCATTTGTTTTAAGCGCTCAACTCTCATAAGACCCTGCCTTTGAAAATGGATGCCAAAGTGTCTGTTTCCCCGTCGGGGCAACTTTTTTCAATTAAGTATATTACTACAGAGAAAAAAAGGAAGCAAGGGAAAAATGTGAGAATTCTCACATTTTAAAAAAGATTCTGCCAATTCTCAAAAATATATCAGAAAACATGCAAAAGAGGGTTGACATGTGCTCACGACAACACTATAATTTAACCAAAACGTGCTCAGAAATTAAGCAAGTCTGAGACGGTGTATGCAGTTTTCATTTTTATGGAGGAAAGAAAAATGAGTAAAATCAGAGTAGGTGTTGCAGGTTATGGTACTATCGGCCAGCGTCTGGCAGATGGTGTTGCTCAGCAGGGAGATATGGAGCTTGTCGGTATTGCTGATATGGCCCCCACCCTTTCTCTTCGTGCACTGAACGAGCGCGGCATGATCGGTATGAACGGCGTAGAGTACAAGCTGTATCTGGTAGACGGTGCAGATCCCACAGCTTTTGAGAAGGCTACTATTCCTGTAGCAGGTACTTTTGAAGAGCTTTGCAAGAGCGTTGACATCATGCTGGATTCCTCTCCCGCAGGTGTTGGTGCAGCAAACAAGGAAAAATATTACAAGAAGTATGGCGTAAAGGCTATCTTCCAGGGTGGTGAGAAGAACGAAGTTGCAGACGTATTCTTCCATGGCTATGCTTGCTATGAGAAGGGTGTAGGCGCAAACTACATGAAGCTGACATCCTGCAATACAACAGGTCTGATCCGTACAGTTGACTGCCTGGATCGTGAGTGCGGCGGTGTTGAGCGTGTTGCTATCACCATCGTTCGTCGTGTAGCTGACCCGGGTGATTACAATCGTGGTCTGACAAATGCAGTTATGATGGAGAAGGCTCCGACTCATCAGGCAGTTGACCTTATGACCATTATGCCTCATGTAGAAGCTACCGGTATCCTGGTTCATACACCTATCACACACGGCCATATCATCACTGTAAATGTTACCCCCAAGGCTGGTAACAAGATCACAAAGGAAATGGCTCTGGAAGCATTCAGAAAGCATCCCAGAATCCGTACAGTAACTATCGATCAGGGCTTCAAGGGCAACGCTTCCTTCTTCAAGTATGCCCGTGACCTTGGCAATCGTCGTGGTGATATGTATGAGATCGGTCTGTGGGAAGATTCCATGGTTGAGACCGGCGACGGCGTTATGTATGCCATCAACATTCCTCAGGAGTCTGTTACTATTCCTGAGACAATGGATGCCATCCGTGCAGCCTGCAAGATGCAGCTGACAAGAGAAGAAGGTACCGCTATGACCAACAAGTACCTGAACATCGGTAACTTCAGACATTATCACGAGTATACCATTCGTCAGTAATCTGAATAGAAAAAAGCACATCTTGCTTAGACTGACAAGGGTGTAAAGTGGAAGGGCAGGATTGATTTCCTGCCTTTCTTTATAAAGAAGAAAGAAGGAGACAGCGATGCGTTTTGGTATTAAGAGCATGGACGACTACGATGTAAAGGGCAAGACAGTCCTTTGCCGTGTAGATATGAATCAGCCGGTGGACAGAGCTACAGATTCTCTGAAGAGTATTGCGAGAATCACAGCCTGCGCACCTACCGTAAAAGAGCTTTCTGACAAGGGTGCCAGAGTTGTACTGATGGCACATCAGGGAAGCGATATCGAGTACAAGAATTTTTACTGCACAAGACCTCATGCAAAGGTTCTGAGCGAACTGATCGGCAAAGAGGTTATGTGGATCGATGATGTATGCGGTCCTGCAGCCAGAGACAAGATCAAATCCCTGAAGGAGGGTGAGATCCTGCTTCTGGATAATGTCCGCTTCGTATCTGAGGAGCAGACCCTTTTTGAGATGAAGCTGCAGCTGACCCATGAGCAGCAGGCAAAGACCCAGCTGGTGGAAAAACTGGCACCCCTTGGTGATCTGTACATCTGTGATGCTTTTGCAGCAGCCCACAGAGACCAGCCTTCCCTGTGCGGTTTTGAGCAGGTAATGCCCTCCGCCATGGGCCGTCTGTTTGAAAAGGAATATGTAGTGATCTCTGAGTTGATGGAGTCTCCCGCAAGACCCTGTACTTTTGTACTGGGCGGCGCAAAGATCTCTGACGCTTTCCTGATGATGGAGACTGTTCTGTCAAACGGCGTTGCGGATCATGTGATCACCGGCGGCGTAGTAGGAAATATCCTGCTGGCAGCCAAGGGAGAGAAAATCGGCCAGGGCAGCATCGATTTCATTTACAAATCCAACTATGGAGAGTATATTGAAAAAGCAAAGGTCATCTATGACAAATATGCAGACAAGATCGTACTGCCGGTAGATCTGGGCTATGTTGAGAACGGCGTCCGCAAGGAGTGCAAGCTGGGTGCGGTTCCGGAAGAGATCGGCGCCATTGATATCGGCGCAGAGACCATTGCCATCTACAAGGATCTGATCATGAATTCCAAGACAGTATTCGTGAACGGTCCTATGGGTGTGTTCGAGATGGCAGAGAGCGAACTGGGTACCAAGGAAGTCTGGGATGCTCTCGGAAATACACCTGCTTACACAGTAGTAGGCGGCGGTGACAGTATCACAGCCACTACCAAGTACGGCAAGACAGATGATATCTCCTATATCTGTACCGGCGGCGGCGCTCTGATCCGTTTCCTGACAGGTGAGGAGCTTCCGGTTGTCAAGGCCCTGCGCCATGCAGCGGCTACGTTCTGATCTTTCAGAGATTGACAGTCCGGGGAAGGATCGGGGACGGTCCGGTCCTTCCGTGAACAAACAGTGAGGTGTATATATGAAATTAGAGTTTGGTTATGGCAAGGGTGTTCAGACGGTTGAAGTACCGGAAGAGAATATCATCGATATTCTGGTCTCCAATCCCATGGAGCATGCCCGCCGCGGGGAGGAAGCAGTGAAGTATGCGCTTGCAAATCCCATTGGGGCACCGAAGCTTCGTGACTGCGCACCCGTTGGCAAGAAGATCGTGATCATCACCAGCGATATCTCCCGTCCCCTGCCCAGCTATGATGTAGTACCTTCCGTACTGGATGAGCTGTATGCAGCCGGCGTAAAGAAAGAAGATATCACTGTGGTCTTCGGCCTGGGTTCTCACAGAAAACAGACACCGGAGGAGATGAAGCACCTGGTAGGCGAACGTGCTTACAGTGAGGTGAAGTGTGTGGACAGCGATCCCGATGACTGTATCCACATGGGAAATACGCCTCACGGCACACCGGTAGACATTACCCGTGTTGTGGCGGAAGCTGATTACAGGATCTGCCTGGGCAATGTGGAGTTCCATTATTTTGCCGGCTATTCCGGCGGCGCCAAGGCCATTATGCCCGGCGTATCCACACCGGAAGCCATTCAGGTCAACCACAGCATGATGGTATCCAACGATGCCTGTGCCGGCAAGCTGGAAGGAAATCCCATCCGTGAAGATATTGAAGAAGCTGTCAAGATCTGCAAGGTGGATTATATTGTCAATGCAGTTCTGGATGAGCACAAGAAGATCGTCTATGCGGTAGCAGGGGATATTACCAAAGCCCACAGAGATGCCTGCGCATATCTGGACAAGATGTACCGCAAGGAGATCCCGGAGAAGGCAGACATCGTTCTGGTTTCCCAGGGCGGTGCGCCCAAGGATGCAAATCTGTACCAGACCCAGAAGGCCCTGGACAATGCCAAGCATGCCGTAAAGGACGGCGGCACCATCATCGTGATCGGCGCCTGCAATGAAGGCCTTGGCAGTGCTAAGTTTGAGGAATGGCTGGTCGGCTCCGAGACTTCACATGACATGGTAGAGAGGATCGGCAGAGATTTCCAGCTGGGCGGCCACAAAGCGGCAGCCATCGCCATGATCCTGGAATATGCAAGGATCGATCTGGTATCCGAGATGGAAGATGATTTCGTACGCTCCATTTTCCTGGTACCACAGCATTCCGCACAGGAAGCCTATGATGACGCTGTAGCCCGCTACGGCGCCGGCGCAAAAGTGATCGCCATGCCCTATGGCGGCGCTACACTGCCAATTCTGGCAAAGTGAAACACATCTGAAAAGATGCGATAAATAAGCAAAACTGCAACAAAACAAACAACGTAATACAGGAGGAAAATTAGTATGGATTACGCAAAAGAGTCTCTTCGTCTGCATCAGGAGTGGAAGGGAAAAATTGAAGTTATTTCAACTGTTTCAGTAAATTCCAAGGACGATCTGTCTCTGGCATATACACCTGGTGTAGCACAGCCCTGTATCGAGATCCAGAAGGATATCGAAAAGAGCTATGAGCTGACCAGACGTCACAATCTGTGCGCAGTTATCACAGATGGTTCCGCTGTCCTGGGTCTGGGAAATATCGGACCGGAAGCCGGCATGCCCGTTATGGAAGGCAAGTGCGTGCTGTTCAAGGAGTTCGGCGGCGTAGACGCATTCCCTCTTTGTGTAAAGACACAGGACGTTGACGAGTTCGTCAATGCTGTATATCTGATGTCCGGCAGCTTTGGCGGCATCAACCTGGAGGATATCTCCGCACCCCGATGCTTCGAGATCGAGAGAAAACTGAAAGAGAAGTGCGATATCCCGATCTTCCATGATGACCAGCATGGTACAGCCATCATCTCTCTGGCAGGTCTGACAAATGCTCTGAAGGTTGTTGGCAAGAAGAAAGAGGACGTCAAAGTCGTTACTTCCGGTGCCGGCGCAGCTGCGATCTCCATCGTAAAGCTTCTGCTTTCCGCAGGCTTCAAAAATGTCACCATGTGTGACCGTAAGGGCGCTATCTACAAAGGACGTGAAGGCCTGAACTGGATCAAGAAAGAGATGGCTGAGGTGACAAACCTGGAGTGCAAGCCCGGTTCTCTGGCAGACCAGCTGGTTGGCGCAGATGTCTTCATCGGCGTTTCCGCTCCCGGCACAGTTACTACAGAGATGGTCAAGACCATGAACAAGGATGCTATCATCTTTGCCTGCGCAAATCCGACACCGGAGATCTTCCCTGAGGATGCAAAGGCAGGCGGCGCAGCTGTTATCGCTACAGGCCGTTCCGATTTCCCGAACCAGATCAACAACGTACTGGCATTCCCGGGCATCTTCCGTGGTACTTTCGATGTACGTGCATCAGATATCAACGAAGAGATGAAGATGGCTGCTGCACAGGCTCTGGCAAATATCATTCCTGAGGATGAGCTGAATGCAGAAAATATCATTCCCAAGGCATTTGATCCCAGAGTCCGCGGCGCTGTAGCTAAGGCTGTAGCACAGGCTGCTATTGATTCCGGTGTTGCAAGACTGAAATAATAAACAGTAAAAACAGCAGTTAAGGCACAGTGCTTTCAGGCGCTGTGTCCTTTTCTGCTTTTGTGTTTCTGAGGGGGAACCAATGGAAAAGTTTTTTAAATTAAAAGAAAACGGCACCAGTGTGCGTGTCGAGGTCGTGGCAGGTCTGACTACCTTTATGACCATGGCCTATATCATTGCTCTGAATCCAAACCTGCTGACAGGTTTTGGCGCAGACGGCGGCCAGCCTCTGTGGAATGCGGTCTTTCTGGCAACCTGCCTGGCTTCCGGTATCGGTACCATCTGCATGGCCCTGCTGGCAAATAAGCCTTTCACCATGGCACCGGGCATGGGACTGAACAGTTTCTTTGCCATCGTTGTCAGCAACATTGTTGCCATCACAGGCATGAGCTATCTGCAGTCCTTCCGCGCTGCTCTGTCCATTATCATCATCGAGGGTATCGTATTCCTGATCCTTTCTATTCTCAATGTCAGAGAAAAGATCGTACAGGCCATTCCCATGAACATCCGTCTGGCTATTTCACCGGCCATCGGTATGATGCTGATCAACATCGGTCTTGGCTCCAATGCCGGTGTGTATGATTCCAGCGGAAACTGCTGGTATGTACTGCGGGACTTCTTCGGTTCCCTGACAGCCGGCTATGCCGCACAGCAGATGGGAGATGCCTATCCCACCATGGTATTGACGGTAGTTACCATGTTCGTTGGCCTGATCCTGATGGTAGTGCTGGCCAGAAAAGGCTTCAAGGGCAATGTGCTGCTGGGTATGCTGGTCGCTTCTGTGATCTACTGGATCGGTCAGGCTGCTTTCCTGGGAGAGAATCCATTTTCTTCGCTGGAGGGCGCAAGCTTCCTGCCTGCATTCTCAGACCTGGCAGACCAGACTCTGTTCAAGATCGACTTTGCCGGCTTCTTTAACATTGGCTGGTTTACAGCCATCACTCTGATCATCACCTTCTGTATCATCGACATGTTTGATACCATCGGCACCCTGGTAGGTACCGCATCCAGAGCCAACATGCTGGATGAAAACGGAAATATGCCCCAGATGAAGGAAGCTCTGGTATCCGATGCGGTAGGTACTGTCTGCGGTGCTTTGACAGGTACTTCCACAGTTACTACTTTCGTAGAGTCTGCCTCCGGCGTGGAAGCGGGCGGACGTACCGGCCTGGCTTCTCTGACCAGCGGTATCCTGTTCCTGGCCTGCATGTTCATCGCACCTATCGTGGGGATCATTCCTGCGGCCGCTACATCTTCCGCTCTGATCTATGTAGGTGCCCTGATGCTGATGAGCCTGAAGGATATCAAATTTGATTCCATTCGAAGAGCAGTGCCTGTTGCCCTGATGCTGATCGCCATGCCCATTTCCGGTTCCATCGGACATGCCATCGGTATCGGTATGGTCACCCATACCATCATCAGCCTTCTGACAGGCCGTGCAAAGAATATTTCGATCCTGACCTATGTGATCTCCGTGCTGTTCCTGGTGAAATTCTTCCTGGTAGCGTAAGAGATCAGATGCAGATCATTTTACCGGCAGATGGGTTGCGAGGCTCATCTGCCGTTGGTTTTTTTATGATACAGGGGATCAAAGCAGGTGAAAAATGGGCGCACTTTCCCCTTGGGGGAAGTGTGGACACTTTTTTGCATGCTTTGAAGCCCCCAACAAAAATTCGAAT
>R14__coassemble_900_pt1 | contig 17254 bp, 12 predicted proteins | sample R14__metabat2_high_PE_030 | metagenome-assembled genome bin R14 | reverse complement strand
GGAACATGCCGCCGGCGCTGCCTGTGATGATCTTGTTGCCATTGAAGCTGATGCAATTGTAATCACCAAAGTAGCCTGTCTGTACGCCTTTGTAAGTAGCGCCGAAAGATTCAGCCGCATCCTCCACGATCAGAGCACCATGCTTTTCTGCGATAGCTTTGATCTCATCGATCTTACCTGGCGTTCCATAGAGATGAGCCACCACAACGACTTTAATCTCCGGGTAAATCTCAAAAGCCTTTTCCAGGGCCACCGGATCCATATTCCAGGAATCTCTCTCTGTATCAATGAATACAGGAATACCACCTTCATAGACGATCGGATTCACGGTTGCGTCAAATGTCATATCACTACATGCAACATAACGATTTTCAAGAGCACCATGCCCTACAGCAGGCATGCCATAAGCCTTGATGCCTGCCAGCTTCGCTGCCAGGTGAAGGGCTGCTGTTCCGGCAGAAAGGGCTACAGCGTATTTCACGCCCACATATTCTGCCACCTGTTTCTCCACCTCATTAATATTCTTTCCAACTGTGCTCATCCAGTTAGTCTCATAAGCCTCTTTCACATATTCGATCTCCGGGCCATGCATGGTGGGGCTGGCCAGCCAGATCTTTTTCTCAAATCTTTCAAAGCTGTGATTCTCTTTGATAAACATGGTACATTTTCTCCTTACCTGGGAACTCTCCCACTATACGCCACACAAGCCCGCCAGGGATTCCCACCCCGGCAGGCTCACATACGATATCTTTTCCACATTTTCCGCCCTGCAGCTCCGGCATTCAACTGTTCTGGGCAGGATGATAGGTGCTGACCAGGGTCTGCACATATCCCCGGATATTGCTCTTGTTCTTGTAGGCCATCTTCATCAGGGTCTCCAGCTGGTTCAGAAAGGGATCGATCTCAAAGGGGATGGGACAGCCGATATGGATGATATCATTGTCGGTCTTTTTCAGGCCCTCTTCGCTCATCAGTTTCTCTTCGTACAGCTTTTCTCCGGGACGAAGGCCGGTGAACACGATGTCGATGTCCACATCCGGCTCATAGCCGGACAGGCGGATCAGGTTTCTGGCCAGATCTGCGATCTTCACCGGGCTGCCCATGTCCAGGACGAAGATCTCACCACCCTTTGCATAGACCCCGGCCTGCAGCACCAGGCTGACAGCCTCCGGGATGGTCATGAAGTAGCGGATGATGTCCGGATGGGTCACGGTCACGGGACCGCCGGCTTCTATCTGCTTTTTGAACAGGGGGATGACGGAGCCATTGCTGCCCAGCACATTGCCGAAGCGCACGGCCACAAACTCTGTGGTTGCATGGCGGATCTGCTCCTCCACCTCTTCTCTTCTGTCTCCTGAGGTGCGCCAGTGGGTGTAGAGCTGGGGGATCTGGTCCGCCCGGCCCTCCTTGATCTTTCGGTCAAAGGCCTGGATCACCATCTCGCACAGGCGCTTGGAAGCCCCCATGATGTTAGTGGGGTTTACCGCCTTGTCTGTGCTGATCAGCACGAAGCGCCGGCAGCCGTGGGCCATGGCGGCAAAGGCGGTCTTGTAGGTGCCGATGACATTGTTCTTGATGGCCTCGCAGGGGCTGTCCTCCATCAGGGGCACATGCTTGTGGGCCGCTGCGTGGTAGACCACCTCCGGCCGGTACTGTTCAAAGACCTGCCAGATTTTCCGGGAGTCCCGGACGGAGCCGATGATGGTCTCCAGCTGCAGGTCCGGATAGTTCCGCTTCAGCTCCAGCTGGATGTCATAGGCATTGTTCTCATAGACATCAAAGATGATCAGCTGGGCCGGCGCATTTGCGGCGATCTGCCGGCAAAGCTCGGAACCGATGGAACCGCCGCCTCCGGTGACCAGCACTCTCTTGCCCCGCAGGAAGTCGGAGATCTCTGTCATGTCTACTTTCACGGGCTCTCTGCCCAGCAGATCCTCTATCTCCACTTTCCGCATCTTGCTGACGGACACCTGACCGGTGTACAGCTGGTACATGCCCGGCAGGCTCATGATCTCCACGCCCGGTACCTGATTGCACAGGGTCAGGATCTCTTTTTTGTCTTTGGTGGAGGCGCTGGGGATGGCCAGGTAGATCTTCTGCACCTGATATTTCTCACAGGCCTCGGCGATGCTTTGCCTGCCGCCGTAGATCCGCACACCTTCTATGTAGCGTCCCCATTTATTTTTATTGTCATCCAGGATGCAGACTGCTTTTTCACTGCTCTCCCGGGAGATCCGCAGATCCCGGATCAGGTCCTGTCCGGCATTTCCCGCGCCATAGACCAGGACTCTCTTGGCTGTATCTGCTGTGGCCCGCTTACCTCTGGTCAGCAGGACGAAACGATAGGAGAAGCGCACGCCCACGGTCAGGACGAACTGGATCACCGCGCCAAAGAGGAAGTAAGAGATGGGCTCTCTGTAGCCCCAGACTTCTGTGGTGACCATATACATGAGGCCGAAATACAGGACCACGGAGATGGCCGTGGCAAAGATCAGCCGCTTCAGCTCCACATAGCCGGCGAAACGCCAGATGCTGCGGTAGAGGCGGAAGACCAGAAAGACGATCACCACCAGGGCCATGTAGGGCAGGATGCTGTAGAAGTAGAGCTGCAGGTAATTCTCAGGGATCTGGGAGTATCTGCAGTCGAAGCGCAGCCAGAGGGCAGCAAAATAAGCGACTGCTACCGCAAAGCAGTCGTAGAGCACCAGCAGGGCTGTGACTTTCTCCCAGTGCTGGATCCTTTTCTGTTTCTCATTCCCGGTGTTGCTCATGGGGGCTCCTTCTATATCTTTTTTCCTTCCGTCCTCAATAATTAAATAAAAAGCGGATGCGGGGTGTTTCCTTATTATACACCATGGCAGATGCAATTCTGTAATTTTCGCCTTCCCATCTGCCTCGTCAGGGCAGAGACATTTTCAGTGTACCTAATCCCGCTGTAATACACAAGTGCTTTTTGGTGGTTGCGATTATTTTTCTTTCGATTTCTGTAGCACTTGGGGAACTTTTTTCTGATACGCGTGAGTCCATGGGCTGGAAATGGGCGCAGAAAACCCTTTAGGGTTTGCTGCGAACGTTTTCAGACTATGGCGAACCAACAAAAATTGTGTGCGATTGGGGTAGGGGCCCCATAGAGTACACAATTTTCGTTGGTGGAATTGTGGGAGCTGCTGCTTGCAGCGGAGCAATTCCAACTGCGTATCATAAAATTGTGGTGGTATGTAACGTACCATGGAGATTTTTTTAATACGCGTGAGTCCATGGGCTGGAAATGGGCGCAGAAAACCCCTCAGGGGTTGTTTTTCTTCTTACCTCATTTCTTTGTCACCGCTCCACCAGATCCTCCATACTGCAATGAAGGGTCACGGCCAGACGCAGGACTGTTTCCGCACTGGCCCGGTTGATGTCCTTCTGCCTCTGTTCATACATCTGTATGGAACGCAGACTCACACCGGATCTCTCCGCAAGTTCCGCCTGTGTGCAGCCATATATTGTGCGAAAGCGCTTCAGATTAGTCTCCGGGTAACATGCCTGCATGCGCCTGTCCAAGGCATCTGCGAATTTCGTCACATCTGCCTCGTGCAGGGTGAGATACATTTTTTTCAGTTCATCAAAGGTGATCGCCTGAAGGATCTCCATGTATTTTCTGCCGGATCGCCACTGGTAATAGCAAAGAGCCCAGCCGATCCAGTATTCCTCTGATCTGGTCATGCGATCTTCCGGCGGGGTGCAGACATCCCTGCCCAGCGTCTCTGACAGGATCTCCCGGGCCAGCTCAATGCCGCTTTTTCCGAGAAGGCAGGCATATTCTCCCCGCTCCAGCCGCCTGCCGGTGGGGCTTACCGCAAACATATGCAGGAAATCTTCGCCCGGGATCCCGCAGGTATTGATGGCATAATCAAAAGCATCACCCAGTGATGTCTGTGCTTTCGAAAGGTGCATTTCCGGGTATGCGTGGATCGTCATTTTTTATTTTCCCCCTTAGAATATCCTGCATATACAGGCCATCGCCTTCCTCTTCCAGCATCTGCTGATAGAGCCTGTCGGCATCCCGGTTGCGGGATGCGCGGCGAACGTAATATTTTCCATATTCTGCCATCTCACAGCCCTCATACTGCAAACAGGCAAAGGCGTACCGGGACTTGATCACGATCTGCTCCCCCAGTTTGCCCAGCCGCATGGCCCTGGCAAGCTGTTCCACGGTGATTCCATTGTTAAGAAAGGACTCTGCGTAATCAAAATAGGAGTCATCTGCCCGGTAACCTCTGATTATGTCATAGGCATTGACATTGATACTGAAATTTTCTGCCAGATAGGCTCTGGCGCGGCGGGCCAGAGGTGTTCTCACTGCAAAGACCCGATGTCCGGTCAGAACAGCGATCCAGTGCAGGATATTATAGGCCGGACTGTTCAGGTCAAGTATCTTCAGATAGGTCGTATCTATGGTGTAGCGATTGGCGAAGCCGTTCTGCAGGGCAGAAACAGCCCATTCTTTTGCCAGATCCTGGTTTTCTGTGCAATAGAAGCCGCGGCCATAGTCATTGTTCTCTTTGCCACCGCCAAATACGGGTTTTTCCACGATCTTTGGTGAACCGTGGTAGAGGGTAAGTATATTTGTCACTTGGAATTCTCCTCTTAGGATGCATTTTCTTTTATACTATCACTCTGGTGACATATGGTCAACCGAGTATATCTATGTCCTGCCAGATGGGTTGCCTCTGCCGGTTCTGTTACTCCGTCTCCGGCTCATAGTACAATTTTGATCTGTTGCAGGAATTCCCTTTCGATGCTACGTATGTCCGTTTTTGCTATATTTCAGGATTTAAAAAGCCATCCCGTTGGGGATGGCTCTTTAAGTGTTTTCTGTAAATACTGCAAATGATAAACGCGCCCCTACAGTTCCAGCAGGATCGGCGTATGATCCTGGCGGGGACCGGAGTCCAGCATCTCGGACCGCTGCACCCGGTCAGCCAGCCGGTCGCTGACCAGAAAGTAGTCGATCCGCCAGCCGGAGTTGTTGACTTTGCTGGTTTTGATCCGCTGGGCCCACCAGGAGTAAACATCCTTCACATCCCCGTGGACATGACGGAAGGTATCTGTGAAGCCCGCTGCCAGCAGGGCGGTGAAGCCGGCCCGCTCCTCATCTGTGAAGCCGGCAGACATGTGATTGGTCTCCGGATGAGCCAGGTCGATCTCCTGATGGGCGCAGTTGAAGTCACCGCAGGCGATGACCGGCTTTTTCTGATCCAGGCTGCGGAGGTATGCTGTATATTTCTCATCCCAGATCTGTCGCTCGGCCAGCCGCTTCAGGCCGTCTCCCGCATTTGGGGTATAGACATTGACGAAATAGAAATCCGCAAATTCCAGTGTCAGCAGACGGCCTTCCAGATCCATGGGCTCCGGTGCCCCGATCGCAGGCACAGTCTGCTCTGCCTTCATGCCTTCCCTGTAGAGGATCATGGTGCCGGCGTAGCCTTTTCTGGCCGGAGGCGCAGAGCTGACCCAGGCTTTCTGATAGCCGGGGAAATATGCCGCCAGGGCCTCCTCATGCTTTGCGGAGGGACCGGTGACCGGCAGCTTGGTCTCCTGAATGGCGATGATGTCCGCATCCTCCTCCCGGATGGTCTCCAGCACGGCCCGGGACAGGCCTGCTCTGGCGGAGGTGGAGGTCAGTGCGGCATTGAGGGAATCTATATTCCAGGATATAAATTTCATTTGAGGTATCCTCTCCTTCCTGATTTATCCTCCCCATTGTAGCAGAGAAAGCAGAGGTATGCCACCGGCAATCTGCTGGGTGCGTTCAGTCCTGGGTTTACGCTTCCCGGACAGCCTGCGTCATCTCAGCCACGTAAGCGCCCACATGAGCCGGGGCATCCTTGCCGTATTTCTCCAGCAGGCGGATGATGGCGGAGCCCACGATAGCGCCATCAGAAATGGCTGCCATCTTCTTTGCCTGCTCCGGGGTGGAGATGCCGAAGCCGATGGCAGCAGGCACATCGCTGTTGGCCCGGACCACTTCCAGGATGGAGGCCAGGTCTGTCCTGATCTCACTTCTCACACCGGTAACGCCCAGGCTGGATACCACATACAGGAAGCCTTCTGCCTCTTTGGCGATCATGGCGATACGGTTCTCGGAGGTAGGCGCCACGAAGGAGATCAGATCCACATCATATTTGTGGCAATATGCCAGAAACTCTTCCTTCTCTTCATAGGGCAAATCCGCAATGATCAGACCGTCAATGCCGATCTCTGCGCAGGTGGAAATGAAGCGGTCAGAGCCGTAGGAAAAGAGCACATTTGCATAGGTCATGAAGACCATGGGCACGGTGATATCCCGGCGCAGGTCCCGCACCAGATCAAAGACCTTGTCTGTGGTGACGCCGCCGCTGAGGGCCCGGATATTGGCTCCCTGGATCACAGGACCTTCCGCTGTGGGATCCGAGAAGGGGATGCCCAGCTCGATCAGGTCCGCTCCATTTTCCACCATGGCCCGCACGCAGGCTGCCGTGGTCTCCAGGTCCGGATCGCCGCAGGTGATGAATGGGATAAATGCTTTGCCGTTGCTGAATGCTTCTTTGATCTTACTCATGGAGGTCCTCCCCTCTGTATCTTGCGATGGCAGCTACGTCCTTGTCGCCCCGGCCGGACAGGGTGATGACAATGATCTGCTCCTTGTCCATGGTGGGCGCGATCTTCATGGCGTGGGCCACTGCATGGGAGCTCTCGATGGCGGGAATGATGCCTTCTGTCCGGGACAGATATTCGAAAGCGTCTACTGCTTCATCGTCGGTAATGGCTACATATTCCGCTCTGCCGATGTCATGCAGGTTGGCATGCTCCGGACCGATGCCGGGATAGTCCAGGCCGGCTGAAATGGAATAGACCGGAGCGATCTGGCCATATTCGTCCTGACAGAAATAGCTCTTCATGCCGTGGAAGATGCCGGGACGACCGGTGGCAATGGTAGCCGCCGTCTCAAAGGTATCAATGCCTCTGCCTGCTGCCTCGCAGCCGATCAGGCGGACTTCCTTGTCTTCAATGAAGTTGTAGAAGGTGCCGATGGCATTGGAGCCGCCGCCCACGCAGGCCATGACCACATCCGGCAGCCGGCCTTCCTTCTCCAGCATCTGCTCTTTGATCTCTTTGGAGATCACGGCCTGGAAATCCCGGACGATGGTGGGGAAGGGATGGGGACCCATGCAGGAGCCCAGACAGTAATGGGTGTCGCTGATGCGGCTGGTCCATTCTCTCATGGCCTCGGATACGGCATCCTTGAGGGTGGCGGTGCCGCTGGTGACCGGAATGACTTCCGCGCCCAGCAGACGCATGCGGTAAACGTTCAAAGCCTGGCGAATGGTGTCCTCCTTGCCCATGAAGACTACGCATTCCATGCCCAGCAGAGCCGCTGCCGTGGCAGTTGCCACGCCGTGCTGACCTGCGCCGGTCTCGGCGATCAGGCGGGTCTTGCCCATTTTCTTTGCCAGCAGGGCCTGGCCCAGTACGTTGTTGATCTTGTGGGCGCCGGTGTGGTTCAGATCTTCTCTCTTCAGATAGATCTTTGCTCCGCCCAGGTCTTTGGTCATTTTCTCAGCGTAATAGAGTCTGGAGGGACGGCCTGCGTATTCATCCAGCAGCTGCTGCAGCTCTGCATTGAAGGCAGGGTCATTTTTGTAATGGTTGTATGCTTCTTCCAGCTCGATGACGGCATTCATCAGGGTTTCTGAGATGTACTGGCCGCCGTGCATACCGAATCTTCCTTTGGGATTTGTCATGGTGGTTCCTTTCTGTATTTGCTTTCTCTATTCTTTTGTGTTTACTGCAGAATCCGGGTTTTTTGTTTCCTTTATTTTCTGAAATTCCTGTGTAGTCTGTATTTTATGACACGCATGATTCCATGACCGAAAATAAATGCAGAAAGCCCTTCAGGATCTGCCGCGAACTTATGCAAAGCTGCTGTCTGTAACGATTCCTACCACATATCATAAAATTGTGGCGGTACGCAACGTACCATGGGGCTACATTTTCTTCACTTCTATGTGTTCTATAATACAGGAAATCTACAGGCAGGTGTATATCAGTTCGACTTTTCGCTATTTACTCATTCCCTCAGTGCCTGCACGATACTGCGGATCTTCTCCCGGCTCTTCCGCCCCGGCGCATCCTCCGATCCATTCATGATGTCCACCGCCTCGGCGCCGGTCCTGGCAATGGTCTCTGCCAGATTTTCCCCGGTCAGGCCCCCGGCCAGGATCACGGGTTTTGTGGAGATCTTCTGCAGCCAGGCGAAGAGTTCTTCATCGGCCTGCAGCTTTTTCTTTGCGATGTCTTTGCCATGCCGGGGATCGATCAGCAGCTCTGCCACCTTTGTCCGGCACAGGGCCTGAATGATCTCTTCCATATCTTCCGTGTCATACTGCCGCAGACAGGCTTCCCGGTTCATGGGCACAGTCCGGATCACCCCGATCCCCCGGGTCTCCAGCTCCGCCGCCAGAAATGCGGTCTCTTCCAGCGTTTCTTCATGATGCAGCTGCACCAGATCCGGCCGGACTGCGTCTGCTCTCTGCAGGATCTCTCCCGCACTGCCGCCGGTCACCATGACTGCCTGGAAGCCTGCCGGTATGCATTTTCGCAATTCCGCCGCTCTCTCCGCGGAGATGTTCCAGGGCACAGCCAGGGGAAATTCCGTCACCAGACCGATCCGCTCCACGCCTGCCTGCACGCAAAGGTCCACATCCGCTTCCTGCATCAGACCGCAGATCTTGAGGCTGACCTTTTGCGTCAGCATCCGGTAAAAGGTTCCCGGATCCGGCGCCAGGGATATGGCCGTTCCCACCAGGGCGGCATCTGCACCGCTGCGAATGGCGGCCCGCACTTCCGATGGATTTCTGATGGAGCTCTCCGTCACCAGGAAGGTATTTTCCGGCGCCAGACCGGCCAACTGCAAGGTGTGACTGACATTTCCATCGTCCCGCTCCAGCTGCAGGATATCCCGGTTGTTGATGCCCACCAGCTCCGCGCCCAGTTCTCTGACCAGCGCAAAATCTTCTGCCCGGTGGGTCTCCACAAAGGGATCCAGACCCACGGCAAGGGCCTCCCGGTAGAGGTAGCTCAGCTCCTCCTTCTCCAGGCAGGAGCACATGAGCAGGATGGCGGAAGCTCCATGGTCCAGGGTCTCCTGCAGGTCCTCTTTTGTGTGAATGAAGTCCTTGCGGAGAATGGGCACGTCGTATTTCTCTGCCACATCCGCCACTTCCCGCAGCATCTGCAGGGAGCCGTGGAATTCTTTCTCCTCCGTCACCACCGACAGGACCGGCGCACCGGCCCGGATCAGGCACTCCGCATAATCCGCCGGGCTTCTGCCAGCCAGCAGCTCCCCGTCCTTGGGGGAGTATCTTTTGATGTCAGGGATGACGACCTGCTTCCCTGCGGCTTTCGCCTGCTGAAGTTTGTTCAGAAATTTCATTTACACGTCCCTTTATTATGATACACGTGAGTCCATGGGTTGGAAATGAGGTTAGAAAGCCCTGTCCGGAAGCTGCTTCGCTGCGAGCAGGAAACTTCCAGCACATATTTACGCCGTAAAGGAGTTGGACATTTCCACCAGCTCCTCCAGCTTCTTCCGGGCAGCGCCGCTGTCATTATTTATGCTGTAAATGCATTGGACATCTCCACCAGCTCCTCCAGCTTCTTCCGGGCAGCGCCGCTGTCAATGATCTCCCGGACCTTCTCCACGCCCTCGGCCATGTCTGCTGCTTTGCCGCCTACCACCAGGGCGCCGGCTGCATTCAGCAGAACTGCATTTTTCCGGGCATCCTGGATCTGACCGCTGAAGATGCCGCGAATGGTCCGGGCATTTTCCTCCGGTGTGCCGGTCTTGATCTCTTCCAGAGTGCAGCGCTCCATGCCGAAGTCTTCCGGCTTTATAGTATATCGTTTAAACTGGCCGTTATCAAGTTCCACGATCTCCGTCTCACCCAGCAGGGAGATCTCATCCAGACCGTCCAAGCCGTGAACGAACATGGCTTTGGTGTAGCCCACCATCTTTGCCACCTGGGGCACTGTATCCAACAGCTCCCGTTGGTAAACGCCCAGCAGATGTCTGGGGGCAAAAGCCGGATTGATCAGGGGACCGATGACGGTATAGAAAATAGTCTTGATGCCCAGGGCAGCCTCAGAAGGCAGCACCTTGCACATGACCGGATGGAACAGCGGCGCATAGATGAATGCGATATTGATCTTTTCGATCAGCTCCTCCGCCTGGGCCGGGGTCAGGTTGATATTTACGCCCAGAGCCTCCAGCACATCCGCGCTTCCGGAAAGGGAAGAAATGGAACGGCTGCCGTGCTTGGCAATGGGAATGCCTGCCGCTGCCGCGATGATGGCTGTCGCTGTGGAAATGTTGTAGGTGCTGAGGCCACCGCCGGTACCGCAGGTATCCATCATTTCGCTGGTCACTTTCGGCTGCAGGGGCACGCAGACCTTGCGCATGGCATTGGCAATGTAGGCCGTCTCATCCAGGGTAACGCCCTTCATCAGCAGGGCCACCAGAAAGGCGGAGATCTGACCATCCGTCAGGGTGTCATCGTTCATGCCCATGATGATCTCATCTACGTCTGCCTGTGTCAGTTCGATCTTCTGTGTCAGTTTTCCCAATACTTCACTGTACATGTTTTTTCTCCTTTTCATCATCACAAAATTTCCCATAAAACAAAGGAAACCCGTCCTCAAGCTGCTGCTTAAGGACGGGTATGATCTACTCGCGGTACCACCTTAATTGACGCAATCTGCGTCCACTCACGCCGTACACCGGAAGCCTTCTGCTTCTTCATACAGCTGCTCTCTTACGGGGAGCTCCCGTCAGCCATTACTCGGTCTGTGCACACGACCTTTCCTGCTGCCCTCATGAGTCCATTCACACTTCCTGTCTGTCACTGCATCCCACCACCGCAGCTCTCTGGAGACATCATCAAAAATGCTACTCTTCTCAATCTCTGGTTTTTCTATTCAATTCTTGTCCATGATAACGCAAGGGATGGGGATTCGTCAACCATCTTTTTCCATGCTTCGAATTTTTGTCAGCCTGACGAGATATGTGAGGCAGGAAATCTATTGATTTCATCTTGAACTTATACAGAGCAGCAAAACGAAGGCGGGCATGTGTCATAAAATTTTGGTGTACGCGACGTACCATGGATGTTTTTATTTTGTAGTTATCGTCTTGGCGCGACTCCAGGCGGAATAATAATACTTGCCGGAAACTTTTTTATAAGTCCTGACCCGTACATAATACTTCTTCCCGGATGACAGTTTGCTGACCTTCTGTAATCTTGTATCGGTTTGCTTGATTGTCACCTTCTTGGCGGAAGTAAACTTGCTGCTGGTGGAATACTGGATCTGGTAGCCGGTGGTCTGGGTCACCTGTTTCTTCCATTTGGCTGTAAACGCTTTGGAAGAAGCCGTTAAAGAAGAAATATAGGTTCCTTCAGGAACAATGTTAAAGGTTTTGGTAACTGTACCCGTATATTTTCCTGTACCGGTAATTTTGACCTTTGCAAGTCCAACGTTTTTATTATTGCTGTATTGCACAGTATAATCCGTTTTATTTTTCAGTACAGTGCCGCCCAGGGAAACAGAAATGCTTACCTTCCGGGCTTTCCCGGTATATATTGCCGACGAATCCATCTTAATCACACTGTGGGCTATATTTGTGTCCAGCACGACCTTGATTTTGGCTTTTCGTGTGATCGTACCATTCTTAAGTTTGGCTGTGATAACGGCAGTTCCCGCACCTGTACCGGAAACAACACCGTCAGATGTCACTGTGGCGACCGATGGATTGGAAGAGCTGAAGACCATATTGGAAGCAGCCATCGTGTGCCGGGTCCAACCATTGTCAACTGTAGTGGTCATCTTTGTCGTTGCGCCCACTTTGATCTTCGCTGCAGCAAGCGCACAGGAAAAGGAATATTCTTTATTTTCCTCAGAAAGCTGAACCGCTGCAGAAACCTTCTGATTCTGATAGGAAGACGCATCTACAGAATCCTCGGTCTGGCCAAAGCACTGCACCCAATAATATGAGCTGCCGTATTTCACAACCCCGATTCCGATAGACGTATAATCTTCACCCAGAATGTTGGCTCTGTGGCCGGATGAGTTCATCCATTGCTTCATAACAGCTGACGCTGTTGTACCCCCGGTCGCAATATTTTCACCGCACATCTTCTTTGACGCAGAAAAGCAGTCATTATTGTCCGGACGTGTGTGGGAAAATGAGATCACAGTTTCTGCTGCCCTCTGCATGGCTGTATCCAGCAGATCACCATCCATAGTTAAAGCAGGAAGTCCCTCTTTCGACCGTTCCTGATTCACCAGCTTCAGTACCTCGTAGGCCATATCATAATACTGCCTGACTTTGACCGTTAATTTCTCCGGTCTGACATAAGATCCATCTGCCTGTTTTTCCAGGGATTCAGGGGAAGCGAATGTCAATGTGCAATTCTCCGGAAAAGCGTTTTCACCTATCAGCTGAACATACCGGGGGATATATACTGATGTCAGGCCTGTTTTATAAAATGCCAGACGATTGATCTTCGTCAGGCTTTCCGGCAAAGAAATATCTGTCAGGGATGTGCAGCCAAAGAAAGCCTGATACCATATTTCTTCTATGGTGGAAGGCATACTGATCTGCTTTAAGGATCTACAATTACCAAAGGTGCCATTTTTTATGTATTTCACTTTGGAAGGGATCGTTATTTCTTCAAGGGATATACATTCTGCAAAGGTCAGATAGTCCAGATCCTCCAGATTCTCTCCCAGGGTCACATCTGTCAGATATGGGCATTCGGAAAAGAAACGATATCCCAGCGCTGTAAGGCCGCTGCCAACAGATGCGGATTCCAGGCCATCACAACATTCGAAAACACAGTCTCCTGCAGATACTACGCTATCCGGGATCTCCACTGAATTAAGCAGAGAATAGCAAAATACATAGTCCTGAAGGGTTGTAACGGAGTCCGGAATAGATACGCTGTTCAAAGCACTCCAGATAAAGGAACTCTCCCCTAATGTTGTGACTGTTTCGGGAATAGCAAAACTTCCTGATTTGCCTGCAGGCATGCAGACCAGAATATCTCCGGCCTTATTATATACAACTCCGTCCTCTGACATATATCCTGCATTGCCCTCTGCAACGGTGATGCTTTCAAGAGATGTGCACCCATAAAAACTCAGCGGATCGATTTCGGATACACCGGCAGGAATCGTTATAGCAGTGATAGCGCACTCCTGAAATGCATAGGAGCCAATTGACAATAATCCTGCAGGAAGTTCAATATCCGAGAGGGAGGTACAGCCTGCAAAAGCCCCATCTCCAATGGATTTCAAAGTGGCAGGCAGTTCGACTGCTTCCAGATTACATTCATCGTAAAAACTTGCTTCTCCAATGCCTGTAACGCCCTCTTCTATCACGATTTTCTTAATATCATCCCCAAGGCTATACCAGGGCACGTCGGAAGCAGATTCATATGTTTCCATATCTCCGCTGCCGGAGATGGTCAGAGTCCCCTCCTCATCCAATATCCAGGTCAGATTCTCTCCGCAGGTTCCGCTGGAAATGGATGCCACTGTAACAATCTCGTCCGCTGTGGCCTCCTGCGACGGATCACTCCCGATCTGTACAAAGCCTTCTTCCGAAAGTTCTTCCTCTTCCATATAGGAGTCATCCAATGCAGTAGTTTCATCTGCTTCAGCATACCCGCCGGTTTCTTCCGTATCTATGACCTCAATATCTTCTGCCATAGCCGGGACCGTCATGCTGCATGCCATGGCTGCTGCCAGTATGGCACTCATGAATTTTTTTCTCATAGCTCCCTCATTTCTCCATTTTCATTGGAATCATTTATTCTGACACAATAGAGCTTATTCTGACACTGCAGAGCTTTTTCTGACACTGCAGAACGTAAAACTGGTTGCTCTTCAATCTATTATACATGACCGGTCTTATGTATTTGTAGTTTATAACATCCGCTTTCAGTTGGCAAAATTCCATACAGAAAACCCGCCCCAGGCTGCTGCTTAAGGACGGGTATGATCTACTTGTGGTACCACCTTACGAGACTTTTGTCAATTCAGGAATAATTCCTACCTGCATTTTCCTTTCTTCAAAATCTCAGCACAAGATCACATTACATCAGGGGGATCTTTTACTTCAGACAAATCGTGAGGCCCTTTTGTTTCAAGCAAGTCATGAAGACCTTTTGTTTCAGTCTAATCACGGAGACCTTTCGTTTCAGTCTAATCATGGAGACCTTTTGTTTCTGTCTAATCACGGAGACCTTTCGTTTCAGTCTAATCATGGAGACCTTTCGTTTCAGTCAATTGTTCCGCCGTGACTCCCAGCAGATCCATGGCCTCCTCTGTGCTGATACCAAGCCGTCGCTCCAGCTCCTGCACAGACTTTTGGAATGCCCGGGCTTCCCCCTCAGCCCGGCCTTGGGCTTCCCCTTCCTGATAGCTATCACGTCTGATCAGTTCCATCCTTCTTTCAAATGTATAATCCAGCATAAATGATTTCAGCACCTCCCCTCTGCGTTTTCGGAAGAACTCCGCCAGAACATGTTCTTTCACGCATCTGTCTATGGCCAGATTTAAGGCCTTCTCCAACTGATAACCCCTGCCAAATTCTCTGACATAGTTCACAAAGGTCATATAATCCCGCAATACGCCGCAGCTGTTCATTAACTGTGCATTATATCCGGTGTTAATATTATATACAGTGCAAATCAACTCTATGTCCGTCTCCCGATCCGGATGCTCCAGGGCATCGGACAAACGCAGAACCCGCTTCTCCGGCTGATTTTCCAACCCATTATAAAATACAATGCATTTAACATTTGGAATTCTGATCAGCTTTCTTCCGAACAGATCTTTCTCCTTCAGCAGTTTTTCCAGCAACCGTGAAATATAGAACAGGCTCCGGACCGGCATGTTAGGATTGAATGTAGACTGGTGCTCATATAAATTCAAATATGAGCTGACAATAAACGAAGCATCATTTCTGATTGACAAAGATATTCCACTGCTTAGGGACTGCATCTCTACCAATGACGAGTCCTTATAGTTGGTTTCATTCAGAGCATTGTAAATTTCCAGGGCATTCTTTTTGTCCTGCAGCAACATACTGAAAACATCACTTTTGTATTCGAGGTTTGGCATTTGTCTCCTTTCTGTGCAGGAGACACCGGTCTGTATGTTCTCTTGAGAGATTCCGGTAAGCAGCATCCGGATTTCAATTTCCTTCTTCCTACTGCTCAGGAAGCACATACATATCTCACATGTACCATTAAAGGCTCTCCTGCTTATGTAAATTGTGGATAAGCAAGAGATTCCGGAAATGAGGTCAGATATGTCTCATAAGAGATATAAGAAATGTGCAGAATATACTTGCTCTCGATGACATAATACCATTCTGTAAACCAATGTGCAAGTCTATTTGGCAAAAATTAAAATTCAAAGGGATGTCCCACTTCCACCAGACGACCCTCCGGATCCCGGAAGAAGAAGTAATCCTGGGTCAGACCCCGGCAAATGGGTACCACGATCTCACACCCCTGCTCCATCACCTTCTGATAGATTCCTTCCAGGTCATCTGTGGCGAAGCAGATATGGGTTTGACCAGCCCTGTTCCACTGCTCCGGGATAAAAGGCTCCGGGGCATTGAACTGAAACAATTCCAGACGCACACCATTGTCTGCCTCTATGAAGCAGATATTTGCATAAGTTCCTTCCGGCAGGCGATAGAGACTGTACCTGTCGCTGCAGTATTTCTCATCCAGCAGCAGCCGGTTCTTCAGCTGCATGCCCAGACTTTCGTAGAAGCCGATCATCTTTTCCAGATCCAGTACTGTGATGCCTACATGTTTTAAATCCATTCGTGCCATGATACCCTCCATTGGTTTCGAATCATTCATATGATCATGTGCCAGGATTAGTCTTCATAATCCTCATACGCATCTTCCGCGTCATCAATCCCCTCATATTCGCCCAGAGAATCTTCATAGAAATCTTCAAAATCACTGTAATCCGATGCGTCGGAGGAATCCTTTTTTCCCGAAGAACTACTTCCGGAGGAGCTGCTGCCGGAGGAACTGCTCCCGGATGAGCTGCTACCGGAAGAGCTACTGCCGGAGGAGTTGCTGCCAGAAGAGTTTCCTGAAGAGCTGCTGCCTGTTTTTCCGGGGTGGGTCTGGGCATCCACGATTGCCTTGTGCTTGCTGCAATAGACACTGCCGGAAACCCGCGGCTGGCCGCAGCCTGACTTCAGACAGGGCTTGTATTCATGAAGATAACAGTAGGGGGAACCGTCCTCTTTTTTATTTGTGCAGTCACTGGCATTGCACTCATGGACAGCGCAGTAAATATAGCGGGTGCTGTTGACGCAGCCTTTGACAGCACAGCTGTGGGCGGTTGCGCTTGGTGTGATTTCCACACTTTGGGAGTTTGCAACGACGGAACTGCTGCCGGTCTTCCCACTGGTGGCATTTCCACTGCTTGTATTTCCGCTGCCGCTGCCGGAAGACGATACTGCGGTACTTCCGGTATCCGCTGTGTTTTGGGTATGGTTTGGCGAACCTGACAAAATAAAATGCGCAAGCAAACCGCAGATCACAACCAGGATTGCCAGCTTGATCAGTTTTCCCATACTGCTCACCTCTTCTCCTCTGACGGACATTTGTTGCAAGCCCGGCTTACGGCAAATCCTGCCGGAACCTGTCATTTCAGCCGGGTCATCTAACCTTCATGATCACCTTCAGTCGCTCCTTCACACTGCCATCCTGCAGCTCTTCCAGGTCGATCACTGCCATCCCCAGCTGGGCTGCGCGATGTCTGGCGGCGGCATTGCAATGCTCCGTGGTGACCAGAACCGCCTTTGCTCCTTTTCCGCCAAAGCGATCCCGCAGGATCGACAATTCATTGATGGCCTCTGTCCGAATCTCGCAAGTCTTGCAGCTGATAAAAATGGGTGTGCAGCCTCTGCAGGCCACCACGTCGATCTCATTGCTGACATTGTCCTGCTCCATGTGGTCATCCCAGTCCACGACGGCCGAGCTGACCACATCTTCAAATATACCAGCGTCCACACAGGCCTTGTACATGTACAGTTCCAGCACGCTGCCCACGTCCCGCAGCCAGGTCCGCACCTGGGCATCCCGGAAGCGGAAGGATCCGCTCTGCTCCGGCTGCCCTTCCACTGCCTGCA
>R14__coassemble_881_pt1 | contig 17515 bp, 17 predicted proteins | sample R14__metabat2_high_PE_030 | metagenome-assembled genome bin R14 | reverse complement strand
TGGCCAACACCATGGATACAGACTATTACTATGAGTTGTACGAAGATGAGTCCACACCTTTCTACAACAAAGCGACCCAGCAGCTGACAGCGCCCGGTTCTACCTTTAAGCCTGTCATGACGGCTGCCGGCCTGACGGAAGGCGTGGTGGACAACTCCACCATTATCAATTGCAACGGCCTGTTTGGTGAAGGTCTGGTAGAAAAGGTGGACTACATCCACTGTAATGAAAAAGATGGTCACGGGGATCTGGATATCATCAGCGCTATCCAGAAATCCTGCAACGTATTTTTCTGTACGGTCGGTTACCGTCTTGGCCTTACGGAGGATGGCGTGTTCTCCTCAGATCAGTCCCTGGCCCTGATCCAGGAATATTCCTCCCAGTTTGATCTGGACAAAGGCACCGGTATTCAGATGACAGAATCGGATCCGCATGTTTCCGACAGCCTGCCCCTGCCTTCCTCCATTGGTCAGGGTACCCATCAGTATACCACTACTCAGCTGGCCAGATATGCCGGTACCTTATGCAACAGCGGTACCAGTTATTCTCTGAGCATTCTGGACAAGACCACAGATTCCGATGGAAATACCATCACAGATTATCAGCCTGAGGTCTCCAGGATCTGCGACTTTTCAGATACTGTCTGGGATACCATCCACACCGGTATGCGTCAGGTGATCACAGAAAATGATCTGTTCAAAAATTATCCGGTGGAATTGTACGGAAAGACAGGTACAGCGGAGGAATCCAAGAAAAGAGCCAGCCATGCTCTGTTTATCGGCTATTCTCACTATGGAGAAGAAGAGGAGGATATTGCTTTTGCGGTGCGTATCGCCTTTGGTTATTCTTCCACCAATGCCATGGTAGTTGCCAAGGATGTGCTGGACTACTATTACAATCTGGCGGATGAGACTGAAGTACTGACCGGACGATCCTCCACAGATGACCTGAATAACATCGTTACAGATTAAGAGGATACCTATGTTTCGCTTTTACAAACTGAAAGATTATAATTTCAAGCTGGTCCTGCTGCTGGTGATCACCGGCGGCCTGGGAGTTGCGCTGGTAGGGTCTGCGGATGCCTCCCTGCGCAGCAGACAGCTGCTTGGCCTGGTCTTTGGCCTGATCCTCATGGTTGTGATCTCTCTGATGGATTACAGCTGGATCCTGAATTTCTACTGGATCCTTTATATCATCAATCTGGCTTTGCTCCTGGTCGTGCTGGTCAGTGGAAATACGGCAAACGGCGCCTCCCGCTGGATCCAGATCGGCGGCGCCAGCGGTTTCGCATTTCAGCCGACAGAGCTGGCCAAGATCCTGCTGATCCTGTTTTTTGCTATGTACATACAGAAACACGAACAGGAACTGAATACCTGGAAAGTATTTTTCAAATGCATTGTTCTGCTTCTGATCCCCCTTGTTCTGGTCGCCAGACAGCCGGACCTGAAAAACAGTATCACCATCGTACTGCTTTTCTGTGTTATTATGTACATAGGAGGTCTGAGTTATCGGATCATCGGCAGGACCCTGCTGGTAGTGATCCCGATCTTTGCAGTGGCTCTTTTCCTGATCACCCAGACAGATCTTCCGATCATCGACTCCTACCAGAAGGATCGTATCATGACCTTCCTGGATCCTGAAAATGAGGAATATTCAGAGTCCTCCATACAGCAGAGCAATTCGATCATGGCCATCGGCTCCGGTCAGCTGACAGGTAAGGGACTGAATAACAATGAAGTTTCCTCTGCCAACAAGGGCAACTTTGTTGCTGAGATCCAGAATGACTTTATTTTTGCCGTAGCGGGAGAGGAGCTGGGCTTTGTGGGATGTTTCTTTATCCTGCTGCTGTTGTTCCTGATCGTGCTGGAGTGTATCCTGACTGGACGGAGGGCCAAAAATATTTCCGGTGTCATCATCTGCAACGGCGTAGCTGCGGTGGTGGCCCTGCAGAGTTTTATCAATATCTGTGTTGCCACCGGACTTTTTCCAAACACAGGTACCCCCTTGCCCTTCATCAGCTATGGTCTGACTTCCCTGGTCAGTCTGCTGATCGGTATGGGCTTTGTATTAAATGTCGGGCTTCAGAATAAATATTATTACGAAGGGAGCAGATATTATGAAAATAGGATTGATCGCTCATGATGCAAAGAAAACACTGATGCAGAATTTCTGCCTGGCCTATCGTCCTATCCTGGTCAGACACCAGCTTTGTGCCACCGGTACGACAGCCCGTATGATCACGGAATCCAGCGGATTAAATGTAGAAACATTTCTTCCAGGACATCTGGGTGGTGTGGAACAGCTGGGAACAGAGATCGAACAGAACAAGATCGACACGGTGATCTTTCTCCGGGATCCCCTGCGTCCCAAAAAGCATGAAGCAGACGCAAAATTTCTGATCAAACTCTGTGATACCAGAAATATTCCTATCGCAACCAATATCGCTACCGCTGAAATGCTGGTAAAATCACTGGATCGGGGAGAGCTTGAGTGGCGTGAAAACTACAGATAATATAAAAAAGAACGATATCCGGGACCCGGAAAAAGAGGCGGACAGTACAGCTGTTCCTTCCGGAAATCCTTCGGGAAAATCTTCGCCTTCAGAAAAAAGTTCCAAAAAGAAAGCTGCTTCCGGTGGGAAGATGCGCAGCATGTCCTTCTGGAATCGCATGCTTGCTCTGGTGCTGATCCTGGTGATCGCTTTGGGCGCTTTTGCTTTTTATCTCAAATATCAGCAGGATCGGGAGATGGACCTCAGCTGGCCGGCAGAAGAGTATCTGTCGGGGAATTCCTCACTATCAGAATTTCGTCTGATGACGGCAGAACCGTATTCTGCTGATCTCTGTGTGTCCCCGGCGTCTCTGGCCTGTGAGGGCATCACTTTGCAGAGTGGTCAGGAAAGGGCCCTGCTGTTTGATATTTACGATCAGACACCATATTTTGCTCAGGGGATCTATGACAGGATCTATCCGGCCAGCCTTACCAAGATCATGACAGCGCTTCTGGTCCTGGAGCATGGAAACATGGAAGATACTGTGGTCATGGAAGATTCTGATTTCCAGATGGAGGAGGATTCCCAGGTCAGCGGACTGGTGACCGGGGATACGCTGACAGTAGGAAAACTGCTTCGTGTCCTGCTTGTATATTCCGGAAATGATGCTGCGCTTGCCCTGGCCAGACACATCGGCGGAAGCACGGAAAATTTCGTAGCCATGATGAATGAGAAGGCCAGCGAGCTGGGAATGACCGGCACCCATTTCTGCAATCCCCATGGTCTGCACGAAGAGGAGCATTATACTACAGCCTATGATGTTTATCTGATGCTGAATGCGGCTATCACCTACAGTGAATTTACAGATATCATCCAGATGAACTACTACCAGTTGGAGGGTACACATGCAGATGGCAGTGAGTTTGTACTCTGGCTCAACAGTACGGACATGTATCTTACCGGTGATTATGCTGTGCCGGAGGGCGTTTCCCTGATCGGTGGAAAGACCGGTACCACAGACCAGGCCGGATCCTGTCTGGCCCTTTACTCCCAGAACAAATACGGTATCCCGTTTATCTCTGTGGTTGTGAATGCAGCAACCAAACCCGACCTGTACACAGACATGTCGGCTCTGCTGCAGGCCGAAAACAGCAACCAGTCATAGGAAGGTCATAGGAAACAAACAATCTTACAAATCGGCTTGCTATTTTGGGTCATTTCTACTATAATTTAACCATGGAGCCGGGTTTCCGGTAACTATGAAATCAAAGGAGGATTTGCCAATGGTCCAGTTAATTTTAGGTGATAAAGGCAAAGGAAAAACTAAATATCTGCTTGATGAAGCAAACAAATCCGTACAGGGTGCAGCAGGAGACATCGTTTATCTCGACAAGAACTCCAAGCACATGTATGAGCTGAACAACCACATCAGACTTGTGGATGTTTCCTCTTATCCGATTTGTAATGCTGATCAGTTCATCGGTTTTATCGCAGGAATCTTATCTCAGAATCACGACATCGAAAAGATGTACTTTGATAACTTCCTGATCCTTTCTCAGATCGACAAATCTGAGGATACCGTGAATACCGCAATTTCCGGTTTGAACAAACTGAGTGCACTGTTCAACGTTGATATGATCGTCGGCATGTCTGCAGACAAAGCTGATATCAGCGAGGAGCTGCAGGAGCAGATCGCAGTAGTTTTATAAATATTCAGGGCTTCCGGGATGACGGAAGCCCTTTCTTATGAGGTCCGGATTTGGCAGGAAATACAGGCAGAAGCAGACAGTCAGCAAAAAGAAGATCCCCAAAGAAAAGAAGGTTCCGATTCCAGTGGAATATAGGAACTCTTATTTTTGCTGCCATTCTGATCTATCTGCTGATCCTCTTTGTGATCTATATGACTTCCAATCACATCACCTCCTATCAGGTTGTCAGCAGTCCCCTGGCTAAAAATGAGACCTACAGTGCCCTGGTGCTCCGGGATGAGACCCTGTACACTGCCGATGTCAACGGTTATCCTGTCTATTTTACCGCAGATGAGGGTAAGACCAGCAAAAATGCAGGGGTTGTAGCTCTGAGCGAAAATTCCGCAGCAGAAACTTCTGTCAGCCAGTCCGGGGATACTTCCCGGGCCATGGAAGCAGCCAGTCAGTTCTCCGGCAACTATGACGGGAGCAGATTTTCCGATGTTTACAATCTCAAATATTCCCTGCGGAATGCGGTGGCAGTCTCCGGCACGGACAGCTTTTACAATGGTACTGTCATGACAGCGCAATCGGATGGTATTGTCTGCTATTCCACAGACGGCATGGAGGATCTGGATGAAAATTCTGTGACTATAGAAGATTTTTCAGCGCAGAATGCCCGCCTGGAAAACCTGATGACCGACAACATGGTACATGCAGGGGACCCGGTATACCGTCTGATCAACAGTGAGGAATGGTCCTTGCTGATCCCTGTCACAGATAAACAGACTGTCAGACTGGCAGAATTTAAGACCATCAAAGTAAAATTTCAGAAGGATGGCAACACAGAGACTGGAAATCTCACCCTGCTGAAAAACGGTGACCAGCGCTATGTGAAGATCACCTTCTACAAGGGACTGCAGAGGTATTGCAGTGACCGTCTGCTGGAGGTGGAACTGATCACAAATACCAACAGCGGTCTGAAGATCCCGGTGTCCTCCCTGGTTACCAAAGAATTTTACCTGATTCCGGAAAAGATGTGCGTCAGCGGCGGCGACAGTGATGAAGTCGGCTTTATGCAGATGACCACAGATGAAGATGGAGAAGAGACCACTTCTTTTGTAGCTGCCACGCTTTATGAATCCGTCAGCGAAGGGGAGGATGAAAACGCGGTTACCTATTACTATGTGGACAAATCTCTGTTCCAGGAAGGAGATGTGCTGATCCAGCCGGATTCCTCCATTAAATATACCATTGGAAAAACCGCCAGTCTGCAGGGGGTGTACTGCATCAACAAAGGCTATGCTGTGTTCCGAAAGGTAGTGATCACGGAACAGAATGAAGAATATTGCATTGTGGAGAAAAATACTTCCTTCGGACTCTCAGAGTATGATTTTATCGTCTGGGATGCCTCCAATGTAAAAGAGGATGAGATCCTGTAAACCCAGGCAGAAAGAGGTCAGATATGTTAAAAGAAAATCTACAGCAGGTGGAAGCCAACATTCAGGCAGCCTGTGAACGAAGCGGCAGGGACCGCAGCGAAGTCACCCTTATTGCGGTCAGCAAGACCAAACCTGTGGAAATGCTGCAGGAGATCTATGACTGCGGTCAGAGGGCCTTCGGAGAAAACAAGGTGCAGGAGATCACGGCCAAGAAAGATCAGCTTCCCTCTGACATCGCCTGGCATATGATCGGACATCTGCAAAAGAACAAAGTAAAATATATCGTGGAAGATGTGGCAATGATCCATTCTGTGGATTCTGTGGCACTGGCGCAGATGATCAGCAAAGAAGCTGGAAAAAAAGACTGCCATGTTGATATCCTGATCGAGGTCAATGTAGCTGAAGAAGAGAGCAAATTCGGCATTACAGTAGACGATACGCTTTCCATGATAAAGGAGATCGCGGAGCTTCCGAATCTTCATATCTGCGGTCTGATGACCATTGCTCCTTTCGTAACCGACCCGGAGGAAAACCGTCTGGTCTTCAGAAAATTGAAGCAATTAAGTGTTGACATCGCCCGGCAAAACCTCAATAATGTAAATATGAATGTCCTCAGCATGGGTATGACCGGTGATTATGAGGTAGCCATTGAAGAGGGTGCGACTATGGTCAGAGTAGGTACCGGCATCTTCGGCGCGAGAAATTATGCTGTATAAAGCAAAACAGGAGAAAAATTATGAGTTTGATCGATAAGTTTCTGGATGCCATCCGCGTAAAAGACGACTATGACGAGGAAGATGAATTCCTCGATGATGACGATCTTGAAGAAGAGGATGAGGCTGATGAGGAAGAGACTCCCAGAAGACGTTTTTTCCGCAAGATAGAAGAGGAGCCTGAAGAGGAAGCACCTGCCAGAAAGTCTTTCTTTGGCAGACGCAGGGATACAGAGGAGCCTTCGGAAGAACCTTCCCATGAAAAGAAACGTGTAAGTCAGAACAAAGTAACTCCCATGAGAAAGAGAAGCACAGGTGAAAATATGGAAGTATGTGTGATCAAACCGTCCTCCATGGAGGATACCAGGGATATCGCAAACACGCTGCTGAACAATTGCACCGTTGTATTGAACCTGGAAGGCATTGATGTGGAAGTAGCCCAGAGAGTGATCGACTTCTCCTGCGGCGCCTGCTTTGCCATCAATGGCAATCTGCAGATGGTATCTTCCTATATCTTTATTCTGACACCCTCCGCAGTGGAGATCTCCGGTGATATTCAGGATATTCTGCGCGGTGCCACGAACGCGCCGGCCATGCGCAGTCAGTTCTAAAGTATATCTATGAAAAAAGAAGACCTGTTTGCGGAACACATGCGGGATCTGGCTGAAAGGGCCTATGCGCATGGTGTTCCGCTCTATACTGATTTTCTGTCCATGTATGAAATTCATATTCTTCGCAGCCTCCCGGCAGCATCCTATGGCGTACAGCTGCAGTTTTCCGGAGGCTTCGAATCTGCAGAGCGTCAGATGGCAGTTTTTGTGCCGGATGCTCTTTCTTTTGTACCGCAGATCGACTACCCCATTTCCTGCATCAGGATCGGGTTCCGGTCAGGTAAATTCTCAGATCAGCTGACACATCGGGATGTTCTCGGCGCCTTGCTTTCCACCGGTATTGAAAGAGATAAGATAGGAGATATCCTGCTCGGCAGACAGGATGGCTGTTTTTTCTGCTGTCGGAATATGGCGGAAATGCTTTGCCGGGAAGTGGTCTCCATGAAGCATACGCAGGTGGATCTGCAGCTCTGGGAGGATCCACAGCCGGATCTGTTTGCTCCCAGAGAAAAGATGATCCGGACTACGGTGGCATCTCTGCGGCCGGATGCCCTGATCTCGGCCGCTTTTGGGATCGCCCGCTCCAAAAGCACGACCCTGATCACAGAAGGCAGGGTATTTGCAAATGGAAAGCTGATCACCTCCAATGGCTATAAGGTAAGAGAAAATGACCTCTTTTCCGTACGGGGACTTGGCCGATGCCGCTATCAGGAGAGTACCGGCACCTCACAAAAAGGAAAACTTCACGTACAGCTGATACGTTATGAATGAAAGGAGCTGCAGGATGCAGAAATTACATATTCAAAGAAAAGGGGAAGCACTTGAATTTTCCTATGATATTGTCTGGGAAAGCAGTTTTGAACAACTGTCACAGGCTGTTTCGGCTCTGCAGCTGCAGGGGAAGAAAGCCTGTATTGTCACAGACAGCAATGTCAAAGACCTGTATCTGGAGGAGGTAAAGACCCGCCTGGAGACAGTTTTTGATCTGGTGGAAGTTTTTGTGATTCCGGCAGGTGAGGAGCACAAGCAGTTGTCAGTGATCCAGGAAATGTACACCCTTCTGATCAACCGAAGGTTTGATCGAAAGGATATTCTGTTTGCCCTTGGCGGCGGTGTGACGGGAGATATGTGCGGTTTCGCTGCCGCTACATATCTGCGCGGTGTTGATTTCATCCAGATCCCCACAACCCTGCTGGCCCAGGTAGACAGCAGCATAGGCGGCAAGACAGGCGTCGATTTCGATCAGTTCAAGAACATGGTGGGCGCCTTCCATCAGCCTCGCCTGGTCTATATGAATATGTCCGTGATCCGGACCCTTCCGGATACGCAGTTTGCCTCCGGTATGGGGGAAGTGATCAAAAGCGCGCTGATCAGAGACGCAGATTTCTTCCGGTGGCTGGAAGACCATACGGCAGAGATTCAGGAAAGAAATGTGGAGGCTCTGACCCACATGATCAGGGAATGCTGTGGGATCAAGGCTGCCGTGGTGGAAGAGGATCCCAAGGAGCAGGGCGTCCGAGCCATCCTGAATTTTGGCCATACCATTGGCCATGCAGTGGAAAAACTGATGGATTTCCGCATGCTCCACGGCCTTTGCGTGGGATACGGCCTTCTGGCTGCCTCCCGGATCTCCAGGGAAAGAGGGATGCTGACGGAGGAAGACTATCAGCGGATCCTTTCCCTCTGCCGCAGCTTTGAACTGCCGGAAACCACAGATCTGACCGAGGTGGACCGGATCCTTTCCACCATGAAATCAGATAAAAAAATGGAGCAGGGAAACCTGAAATTTATTCTGCTGCAGAAGATCGGACAGGCATATATCGAAAGAAACATCAGCGAGGAGGAGATCCTTTCTGCAATACAGGAGGCAGCAAATGAATGAAAGCAAAAGATCTGTAAAAAAAAGCATGATCGCTGTGATTCTGATCCTGCTGCTGGTACTGTTTGATCAGTTTACCAAGCATCTGGCAGTTACAGGTCTGAAGGATACGTCCGGTATTGACCTGATCCCCGGTGTCCTTCGCTTGCAGTATCTGGAAAATGCAGGTATGGCATGGGGCATGTTTCAGAACAAACAGGTCATGTTTATTCTGCTGACAGCTGTTTTTCTGGTTGCTGCTGTCTGGTTTTACCTGCGGATCCCCGCAGAGAAAAAATATTTTCCCCTGCGGCTTTGTGTCTCTGTACTGGCAGCAGGCGCCATCGGCAACCTGATCGACCGCGTGATGCACCAGTATGTAGTGGATTTTATCTATTTTAAGATCATTGATTTTCCCATTTTTAATGTTGCGGATATCTATGTATCATTATCAGTGATCGCTCTTGTGATCCTGATGCTGTTTCGCTACAAGGATCAGGATCTGGCTTTCCTGAGTCGGAAGAGATCGGAGGCATAATGGAAAAAGATACGCTGTACTGGGAAGTGTCAGCGGAAGATGCCGGCAAAAGACTGGATGTTTTTCTGGCGGAAAAGACAGGGCAATCCCGCTCCTACCTGCAAAAACTGATCAGACAGGGAGACGTCACGGTCAATGGAGCTTCTTCCAAAGCCAATTTTAAGCTTTCAGAGGCCTGCCGTCTGCAGCTGAACCTTCCGGAGGAGGTTGAGCCGGATATCGTTCCGGAGGATATCCCTCTGGATATCCTGTATGAAGATGCCCATCTTCTGGTAGTCAATAAGCCCAAGCAGATGGTAGTGCATCCTGCGGCGGGACATTATGAACATACGCTGGTAAATGCTGTCATGTTCCATTGCAAAGAGCATCTCTCCGGGATCAACGGCGTCCTCCGGCCGGGGATCGTCCATCGTATTGATATGGATACCACCGGTGCATTGGTGATCTGCAAGACAGATCAGGCGCACCGCATCCTTGCAGAGGATCTTGCCCGGCATGATATCACCCGGAAATATTTTGCCATCGTACATGACAATCTCAAAGAGGATGACATTACTATCCGTAAGCCCATTGGCAGAAGCCCTTCAGACAGAAAAAAAATGTCTGTTCATGGCATCAATGCCAGAGATGCCGTAACCCATGTCCATGTGCTGGAACGGTTCGGCAAATACACCTATGTGGAATGTACCCTTGAGACGGGACGTACCCATCAGATCCGCGTGCACCTTGCTTCCATCGGGCATCCGGTTCTGGGAGATCCGGTCTACGGACCGGCCAGATGTCCCCTGAAGCAGCTGCAGGGCCAGACACTCCATGCCGGTATTCTCGGTTTCCGGCATCCCATAAGTGGGGAATATGTGGAGTTTCAGGCCCCATTACCTGCATATTTTCAGGCTCTGCTGGAGAAATTCAGGGCTTTTTCTTGCGAATAATGCCATGAATTGATATAATCTATGGAACTGCGAACAGCCCCGTCAAGAGGATGGAAAGGAGGATTTTGAAGCCCGGTATACCGGATGCTTCAAGAAAGATTATGTTCAGAAAAACAGCACGCAGATTGTCTGCGCTCCTGGCTTTGGTTCTGGTCTTTACCACTGCAGTGCCTGTACTGGCAGACAGTCCGGTAAATCCCGCTGCCACTTTTACAGTTGAGTCAGACAGTTGGGAAAACTGGCCCGCAGCTCCGGAGATCGGAGGACAGGCCGGATGTGTTATGGATATGGAGACAGGAGAGGTCCTTTATGCCAAGGGCATGAATGAGCCCCGTTTCCCAGCCAGTATCACCAAGATCATGACTGCTCTGATCATCCTGGAGAATTGTGATCTCAATGCTACAGTTACAATGACAGAAGAGGGTATAGCGGATGCCTATGACGGCAGTTCCAATATAGCGCCTACCGTTGGTGAAACCTTCACTGTGGATCAGATGCTGCAGATGATGCTGGTCAAGTCTGCAAATGATGTAGCTACCCAGCTGGCCCTCTATGAAGCCGGTTCTGTAGCAGCTTTTGCGGAGCAGATGACCAAAAGGGCAGAAGAGCTGGGATGCAAGACTACCACTTTTCAGAATGCAAACGGTCTGGAGGATGACTGGCATTTCACCAGCGCCTATGACATGGCATTGATCACCAGAGCGGCTATGGCCTATCCCAGATTTCAGGAGATCATCAGCCAGACTTCCATCACCATACCCGCCACCCAGTACTCCGCGGAGAGAGTCTATGAGACCCACTGCAAAATGAAGCTGCAGGACAGCGGATTTTACTATGAGGGCGGCATTGGCGGAAAGACCGGCTATACCGATATCTCTCAGAATACGCTGGTCTTTACGGCAAACAGAAACGGCCGGACCATGATCGGTGTCATCCTGACTGCCGTGGACGGCAATCTGATCAATCAGGATATGGGAAATCTGCTGGACTATGGTTTTAACAATTTTTCCGATATCGATATGTCCTATGGATTGGAGATGGTCGAAGGCGGCACTGCCTATGTTCCCAACGGCACAGAGCCTGTCGATGTGACAGTGGAAGCGATCCCCGCAGAGGAGAATGTACTGGTCAACTTCCGCTTTGATGACCAGTGGGTGGGTTCCGCGACCATGTCACAGGAGACCTATCATGAGTACGCAACCGCCCGTGAAACAGAAAATCCGGCGCTGGTTCCTACAGAAGAGCCTGCACAGGAAACGGAAGCGGCCGTATTATCAGCAGAAGCCACTTCAGATGAGTCTGCGCAGAAAAGCAAAACAACACCGGCCCAGACTGCATGGATCATGCGAATCATCATGATCGCTCTTGCAGTATTGATCGTATTCTGCATTGTTATGCTGATCGTAGGGGTAAGGAAGCAGAAAAAGCGAAACAGAAAGCGCAGGCGCTGATAAACATTTGCATCAGTCAACAGGAGAGTCCGGCAGCAGACCTGCGGATTCTCCTGTTTGTCTTGCATCCGGTCGCGGCGCGCAGACGGAACATTTCACATCATATTTCGTAAAAAACGGACATGGAGATAACTATGAAAAAAATCATGGTACTGGGAGCCAGTTATACCCAAACACCTCTTTATCAGAAGGCGGCAGAGCTGGGCATAGCCACTGTTGCAGCTTCTATCCCCGGGGATTATCCCGGCTTCCGGCTGGCGGATGAGTTTGTACATGTGGATATTTCAGATCCGGCAGCTGTCGCAGATGCCGCAGAAGCGCTGCAGGTGGATGCGGTAGTGACCTGCGGGCTGGATCTGGGCATGCGGGCCATCGGCGCAGCCAATGACCGTCTGCATCTGAAAGGCCCCACGGAAGCAGCTGCTCTCCGGGCCGGAAACAAATATTTCATGAAAGAGGCACTTGTGAAAGCCGGTGTACAGACCGCTCCGTTTTTCCGGATCTCCACTGAAGAGGAACTGCAACGTGCTTTGGACCGGCTCACATTTCCTGTGATCCTCAAGGCGGTGGATCTGATGGGCAGCCGGGGCATTTATCGCAGCAATGACAGGGAGGAAGCCGTCCGCTGTTTCCGTCAGACCATGTCCGAAACCCGGCAGGACTACTGTCTGGTGGAAGAGTTTATCGAAGGAGAGCTTTTTGGCACAGAAGGCATGATCCAGAATGGCAGGATCCTTTTTCTTCTGCCAAACAACACAGAAAGTTTTCAGGCTGCAGTGCCTACTCCCATCGGACATTCCATACCATATGCTTATGAAGCCAGCCTCGGGGAGCAGATCAGAACCCAGGTATCCAAAGCTGTTGCGGCTCTTGGACTGGATGACTGCCCTTTCAACTGCGATCTGATCCGGCGGGGAGACCAGGTCTACCTCGTGGAATTGACAGGCAGGAACGGAGCCACGGGTCTTGCGGAACTGGTGGGCGCCCACTATGGTATCTCCTATTATGAATGCATCCTGAAAGTTGCTCTTGGAAAGGATTTGACTTCTCGTTTTCAGCATGTTGTCAGAAATGCGGTCCTGGCACTTACCCTCCGTGCGGAAAGAGAGGGCAGTTTACGGAAGATCCGTCTCAACAAAGCCCTGCTGCCGGATGACATAGATCTGAGCTTCAATATTGAACCGGGGGATCATGTGCAGCCCTATACCAATGGGCGGGACCGGATCGGGCAGGTGATCCTCAGCGGACGTACTCCGGAGGAATGTCGCCGCAAGCTGCGTCTGACAGAGCAGGCCATCTGGCTGGAACTGGAGGGGGATCTTCCTGTGTGCCGGACGCCGATCCAGCATCTGAACAGCTTTTCAGAGGAAAATCAGATCTTCATGAAGCGGGAGGATCTGCTGCCGTTTTCTTTCGGCGGCAACAAGGTACGCTTTGCAGAGAAATATCTTGCAGATCTGACGATCAGCGGTTGTGACGCCATGATCATTTACGGCGGTTATCATTCCAATCTGTGCCGGATCCTGGCAGCCGCCTGCAAAGGCCGAAATATCCCCTGCAGCATGATTTACAATGTGGAGGATAAAGAAGACGTTGGCGGGGCAAATGCCGATCTGGTGCGCCGTATGGGCGTCAGACCTTATCCCTGCCGCTCCGGAGAGATCGCACAGGTCGTTCAGCAGACCATGGATGACCTTACTTCGCAGGGCAGAAAACCATATTATATTCACGGCAACAAATTCGGACAGGGCAGGGTCAGCATTCCCATGGATTCCTATGTGGAAGTCTATGGTGAGATCCTGGAGCAGGAGAGAGAAGCAGGCCTTCATTTTGACTACATCTTCCTGGCTTCCAGTACCAATACAACACAGTCCGGATTAACGGCCGCTCATCTGATCCGGGGAGATGACCGTCATATCGTAGGAATTTCCGTCAGCAGAAGAGCAGGCAGGGCGCTGGAAGTGATCCGGGGCAATCTGAAGGAATATCAGGAGAGAAGAGGAGTGGCCTATCGGCTCTGCGCTGCACCGGAGATCCTGCTGGAGGACAAATACCTCGCCGGCGGTTATGGCCTGGCAGATGAGAAGATCCGCTCCCTCATCCGTGATCTGTATGAAAAAGAGGGGATCGCCATGGATCAGACCTATACGGGAAAAGCCTTCCGTGGAATGATGGACTATCTGGCAGAGCATCGGATCAAAGGAAAAAACATTCTGTTCCTGCATACCGGAGGTACGCCATTGTTTTTTGATGAACTTTGAGACAGATCCTGCAATACAACTGCAGCTATATCCTGCTAAACTGTTGCACTGTACTGTTGTGTTGTAGTACGAAACTTCAGTGTCTGCAGCTTTTGTGATACAGATCGGAGAAACTAATCTACGGTGCAAAACCCGGTTGTACGCGGTTAGAATTGTTTCGCCGCAGGCAATTCCCACAAATCAAGAAGAGTAAGGAAGCATCATGAAAAACAAACCCAAAACTTCTCCGGCCGATAAGAAAAAATTCGGCCTGGGCATTCTGATCATTCTGCATCTCAGTCTGCTGATGTCATCCCTGAGCGGTGTATGCTCAAAGATGGCTGCCAACTGTCAGATGCTGTCACTGAATTTTATTTTCTGGTATGGCATGGTCCTGGTGATCATGTTTGCCTATGCTGTTGTATGGCAGCAGATTCTGAAACGCATGCCTCTGACCCAGGCCTATGCCAACAAACCCGTCAGTCTGATCTGGGGTATGGTGTGGGGCGCGCTGATCTTTCAGGAAAGGATCACCTGGACTATGATTCTGGGTGCGGGAATTATTTTTATCGGAATATTCCTGGTGGTGACTGCTGATGAGTGAATTTGGTATTTCCGTTATCATATTGCTGGTCTCTGTGTTTATTTCCGCGGTTTCCCAGATCATGCTGAAGGTTTCCGCAAACAAGACCTATGAAAGCCGGATCAAAGAATATATGAATCCCCTGGTCATCATTGCCTATGTTTTTTTTCTGGGATCCACCGTCCTGACAATGATCGCCCTGAAGCATGTGCCGCTTTCCCTGCAGCCGATCCTGGAATCCAGCAGCTACATCTTTGTATCTGTTATGGGTTATTTCCTTCTGAAGGAAAGATTCGGCAAGCGGAAACTCATCGGTCTTGCGCTGATCCTGCTGGGCATATTTGTCTATTCCATCAATATTGCATGATGTATGGCGTTATAATAAAATTGTGGTGGTACGCGACGTACCATGGATATTTTTATCCCGATGAGATCAGCAGATGCGCTTGACGCAGCAGAAAGCTTTTGTTAGATTATTCTTTGGCGAAAAAACCTGAAAGGGACAGAAGATTATGGATTTTGCATTTAAGGGGGCAGATATACTGCTGCCCAAGAAAGACCTGGATCACACCAAATGGTCTGTAGTGGCCTGTGATCAGTACACCAGTGAACCTGCCTACTGGAAAGAAGTTGCCGAAATCGTCGGAGATGCTCCTTCCACCTACAATATGATCCTTCCGGAAGTTTATCTGAATGAGCCGGACGTTGAAAAACGCCTGTCCGGTATCGGTGACAAAATGAAGGAGTATCTGGCTTCTGATATTTTTGACGAATACAGAAATGCCATGATCTATGTGGAGAGAACAGATTCCTCCGGTAAGATCAGAGCCGGGATCGTAGGCGCCATCGATCTGGAGCAATATGATTATCGCAAGGGAAGCACATCCCTGGTACGTGCCACAGAAGCCACTGTGATTGAGAGAATCCCACCCCGCATCAAAGTCAGGAAAAATGCTGAGGTCGAGCTGCCTCACATTATGATCCTCATTGATGACCCCGGAAAAACAGTGATCGAACCTTTGTTCGAGAAAGAAATGCCGGTGCTGTATGATTTTGATATGATGCAGGGAGGCGGTCATCTGAAGGGCTCTCTGATAGATTCAGAAACAATGGAATCCGTCACAGAGGCGCTGAAGAAACTTGGGGATCCGGACCAGTTCAACCGGGCCTATGGCCTGCAGGATATGCCGGTGCTGCTTTTTGCCATGGGTGATGGCAATCATTCTCTGGCCACGGCCAAGGAGTTTTATGAGCAGCTGAAAGCTGAGAATCCTGGAGTGGACATGAGCACACATCCGGCCCGGTATGCCCTGGTGGAGATCGTAAATCTGCACAGCGATGCGCTGGAATTTGAAGCCATTCACCGGATCGTACAGAACATAAACCGGGAAGATATGCTGCAGGCATTGTACCGGGATCTGGACCTTACAGAGGCTGAAGGCCGGGATGCCGCAGGCATGCAGACCATGGAGATCGTCATGGATGGGGAAAGAAGATCCTGTATCATCGGCCAGCCATCCTCAAAGCTTACAGTAGGTTCCCTGCAGAATTTCCTGGATCAGTATCTGGCTGAAAATGGTGGTACCATTGATTACATCCACGGGGAAGATGTTGTTCTGAACCTTTCTAAGCAGGAGAATGCCATTGGTTTTATCCTGCCGGATATGGGAAAAGAAGAACTGTTCCCCACAGTGATCGCAGACGGCGCACTTCCAAGAAAAACTTTCTCCATGGGACATGCACAGGATAAGCGTTTCTACATGGAATGCCGGAAGATTAAATAAGACAGTAGAAGTAAATAGGATAATAAAAATCTTCCGTATTCTGGTTTTCATATATCTTTCTGAATACAAAAAATACCTTTTCGGAGTTTTAAAAAACATCTCTGTGAAGGTATTTTTTACATGGGGAAGTGAAAATATGATGTATAGGCTGATTTTTGCTTCCAACTATTCGAAAAACCTGCGTTTTCCGAATAGTTGGAGTTCTGTTTATATGATTTGAAAACCACTTCTTCCGTTCTATACTGCAGCGATTTCTGCTATATTTCAGCCATGTACTATTGGACCGAAACTTCCAATCTCTCTGCCCGTGTCATGTTTGTTGAAAAACATCGGGCCCTCGCCAAAATTTTCGTCGCATGAGTAACTGCCTCTGACAGATCAGCATTACCTTCCCGGCTGTTATCGTCAACAGAGATCGATGTCAGACTTTTCATCTTAGGAGTATTACATCCATCAGGAAAGTTCATCCATATCATTGGTTATGGTCGATTCATTATAGACCTGCAGCATCTTCAGCAGCACTTTCTTCTTTTCTTCACTTAACAGCTCCAGTTGATTCAGAATCTCTGCATTGATGTCCTCTTTGGCGGAATAAGCCAGCAGACGATCCGGTGAGATCTCATACAGATTACAGAGATTATTAAAATGATACAATGAGATGTCGGACAGACCGCCTTCGATCCTGGATAAAGTATGCGCAGATATATCGATAGCTGCTGCCACATCCCTCTGAAGTAATCCTTTTCTCTTCCTGGCTGCTGCCAGTTTCTGCCCCATCCTTTGTTCAAATCTGCCATGCATACGCAATTCCCCCTGAATTTTTATCGGTCACATATCTCTTCTATACCGGACATAGCCTTTTAATAGCCTTCCGGATACACGTTTCAAGCTGCGAATATGTTTCAATTTTTCATATCATACAGCAACTGAAATATCTGTTTTCTATGTGTGTAATTTCGCTCTTCATCTCTGGCAGTCTGAGAAAAATTCCCGTATGGAAATTTTTTAACTACCCCCGGCTTCCCAGACTACGTTCCGTAAAAAACATGAAATCCATATCAAAACCTTCTGGGCCCGAGTGACCTTCTCTCAAGCAGCCCATTGTTTGTGAAATCTTGTTTATTACCTATCATAAAACAGATTTTCAAGATTTGCAAATATTTATATTTTATATTCCATTTATG
>R14__coassemble_873_pt1 | contig 17597 bp, 13 predicted proteins | sample R14__metabat2_high_PE_030 | metagenome-assembled genome bin R14 | reverse complement strand
GTCACCATCGCATGCCTTCGCTTCGCTCCCGGCCTGCGCACGGCTATTCGCACTCCCGGACTACGTCCTCCGCGCTCATATCCTTGCGGGTCCTCAATGTCTTCGGCCGGGAAACACCGAGCAAATGCCCGCTGTTTCCGTCCTTCAGCCATTGGTACCCTGGTGCCTTACATCCTCTCCGGAGCCTCAAAACCTAACAGATCGATGCTGGTCTCCAGGATGCGCTCCACCAGACGCAGCAGGGTGATCCAGGAATTTTTCTGCGCGATATCCTCCTCACTCAGGATCCTGGTCTCATGATAAAAGCTGTTGAAGGCATTGGCCAGTTCATAGATATAGGAACAGATCTTGTGAGGTGCCAGTTCTTCATAGGCATTTTCGATCATGGCATTGAAACGTGAGGCTACCAGAGAAAGGGTCTTCTCACTGGCATTTGCTGCCGGCAGCAGCACTGCTTCCGCACTTCCTCCCTGCTCCTCGAAGCGGCCCAGGATGGACTTGATCCGGACGATGGTATACAGGATATAGGGGCCGGTATTTCCTTCAAAAGAGGTAAAGCGGTCCACATCAAAGATGTAATCCTTGGAAGCCTGATTGGACAGGTCACCGTATTTGATGGCGGAAAGTCCCACGATCTCTGCTGTCTTTTCCGCATCAGTGTCCCGCACGCTGCGGTTCTCCACGATCTTCTGAAACATCTCTTTGTCAATGTCCGCGATCAGATTTTCCAGCCGCATGACGCCGCCTTCTCTGGTCTTGAAGGGTTTGCCATCCTTACCGTTCATGGTACCGAAGCCCAGGAAGCGCAGCTTTGTCTCTTCCGGTACAAGGCCGGTCTTTCTCGCGCAGCGGAAGACCTGGATGAAGTGCATCTCCTGCCGCTTGTCCACTACATAAAGGATCTCGTCCGGCTGATAGAGCTTCTCCCGCTCCACAATAGTGGCCAGATCCGTGGTGGTGTACAGAGAAGCGCCATCGGACTTCAGGATCATACAGGGCGGCACTTCCTTGGTATCTGCCTCCTCTTTGACATCCACTACCAGGGCACCCTGATCCTCATGGGCGAAGCCCTTTTCCTTCATCATCTCCACCATGCCGGGAATATAAGGCTGGGCATCGGACTCCTTCTTCCACAGGTCGAAGCTGACATTCAGTTTTTCATAGTTTCGCTTCAGATCTGCTACTGAAACAGACATAATGTGATTCCACAGGGCCAGATAGCCTCTTCTGCCATTCTGCAGGGCAAAGGTAGCTTCCAGGGCTCTGGCCTTGTAAGCTTCATCCACCTTGGAGCGGCCGCTGGCTGCGGGGTAGATTTCCTCCAGCTCGCTGATGGTGAAGGGCGCCTGCTCGGGATACTCTCCCTGATAATCCTCCTGAAAATATACCAGGTCCGGCTGACGCTCCTGCAGTTCCGTGATGATCAGGCCCATCTGCAGACCCCAGTCTCCCAGATGGACATCGCCGATGACCCTGTGCCCCAGAAAGCGGCCCATACGCTTGATGCTCTCACCGATGATGGCAGAACGCAGATGTCCCACGTGCAGGGGCTTGGCCACATTTGGCCCGCCGTAATCGATCATGATGGTTCTGGGCTCTTTGGTCTTTTCCACGGAAAGATCCGCGTCCTCCCACATCTCCTGCAGATAGGCTGCCAGAAACTTCGGACGGATGGTCATATTGATAAAGCCCGGTTTCACCGCTGTGATCTCTGCGAAGACCTCTGTGTCCTGCAGCAGGGCAACCACAGCCTCCGCGATCTGAATGGGGGCTTTGTGATACTTTTTCGCGCCGGCCATTGCGCCGTTGCACTGATATTCGCAAAGGTCGGGACGATTGGAGATCGTCACCCTTGCCAGTTCCCTGTCATAGCCGGCCTTCTCAAAGGCATCTGCCATGATCTCTGTGATACGGTCAATAAATTTAACCATAATTCCTCCTCTGTGTGAGTGTTTTCTGAAAACCGCAGGCAAAAGCTGCCTGTTTTTCTACTATCGCTTTTCTCGATGAAAGGCCAGAAAACCTCTCGGCTGTCTGACCTTCTTTGTCTTTCTTCCGGACACGCTGTCCCTGTTTCCCTTTATGACAGTCTGCGGTGGGAAAGATCATTCCCCCTGTCCGGCTGTTTTTGCACCATGCTTATAGAAATATTCAATAATATCACTCCGCTTGATCAGGCCGATAAACACACCGTCATCGTCCACAACAGGAACAAAATTCTGTTTTGACGCCAGTTCAAACAGATCTTCGATATCACAGTTGATATTGATGCTCTCGTAATTCCAGCGGCGCGGGATCTCATAGGTTTTGATGTCCTCGGATCCCCGCAGGTTCAGATCCAGCTTGTCCTTGATGACCCGGAGCAGATCTCCCTCAGTGATGGTGCCGATGTAAATGCCGTGGACATTCAGCATGGGTACCGCCGTATACCGGTGATACTCCATTTTTTCAATGGTCTGCCGAAGAGAATAGGTGTCCTCCACGCAGCAGACGTTATTTTTGGGCGTAATAAAGAAAAGTATGTTCATGTATTGCAATTCCCCCGAAAAGCATAAAGTCACTCATACAAAGTAAGACTACCACATATCTCCCAAAAATAACAGTAAAATTCCTATAAACTTGTGAATCCTTTACAAACTCCTCAGGCCTCTTCCTCTGCTTCTGTCACACAGCTGATGGAAAGCTCCTCCAGCTGCTTCTCATCCACAGGCGCAGGTGCATCTGTCATCAGGCAGGAAGCATCCTTTACCTTGGGGAAGGCGATCACATCGCGAATGGAATCCTGTTTTGCCATGATCATGACCAGACGGTCCAGACCGTAGGCCAGACCTGCGTGAGGCGGTACACCATAACGGAAAGCGGACAGCAGGAAGCTGAACTGCTCCCAGGCCTGCTCTTTGGTGAAGCCGAGAACCTCAAACATCTTTTCCTGGATATCATTCTGGTGGATACGGACGGAACCGCCGCCGATCTCACTGCCGTTCAGGACAATGTCATATGCCTTGGCTCTTACGCTGCCGGGATCGCTGTCGATCTTGTCCCAGTCCTCTTCCATGGGCATGGTGAAGGGATGATGCATGGCTGTGAAGCGCTCTTCCTCATCAGACCACTCCAGCAGCGGGAACTCAGTGATCCACACAAAGCGGAATTCATTTTTATCCAGCAGTCCCATGTCCTCTGCCATCTTCAGACGCAGGGCACCCAGGACATTCCAGACGATCTTCTTCCGGTCTGCCGCAAAGAGCAGCAGGTCACCGGGCTCCGCCTCCAGAGCTGCCGCAAAGGCATCTTTTTCCTCTTCCTTCAGGAATTTGGCGAAAGAGGATTTGAAGCTGCCATCCTCCTGGAAAGCAATATAAGCCAGGCCCTTTGCGCCATAACCTTTGGCGAACTCCACCAGCTTGTCGATCTTTTTTCTGGGCATGCCTCCCATGCCTTTGACATTGATGGCGCGGACAGTGCCGTCCTTCTGCTCCAGGGCATTGCGGAATACCACAAAGTCTGTGCCTGCGGCGATATCACTGACGTCCTTCAGCTCCATGCCGAAACGAAGATCCGGCTTGTCGGATCCGAAACGATCCATGGCCTCCTGCCAGCTCATACGCTGGATGGGCAGCTGTACCTCTACGTCCAGGATCTCCTTGAACAGGTAAGCCAGCAGACGCTCATTGACGTCGATGACATCATCTACATCCACAAAGGAAAGCTCCATGTCGATCTGGGTAAACTCCGGCTGACGGTCGGCACGCAGATCCTCATCCCGGAAGCAGCGGGCGATCTGGATGTAACGGTCATAGCCGGAGCACATCAGCAGCTGCTTGAACAGCTGGGGAGACTGGGGCAACGCGTAAAAGCTGCCCGGATGCACACGGCTGGGCACCAGATAATCTCTTGCGCCTTCCGGTGTGCTCTTGCCCAGCATGGGTGTCTCGATCTCCAGGAAGCCTTCCTGGCTCATAAACTGACGGCAGAGCATGGCTACTCTGGACCGCAGGATCAGATTTCTCTGCAGATCCGGGCGGCGAAGATCCAGATAACGGTACTTGAGACGGATCTCTTCTTTTGTCTTGCTGTTTTCCTCAATGGGGAAGGGAGGTGTCTCAGCCTCTGCCAGGATCCGCAGGTAATTGACGCGGACCTCCATGGTACCTGTCTTCAGCGCTTTGTTGACAGCGCCGGACCGCTTCTCCACTTTTCCTGTGACAGCGATCACGAACTCGCTGCGGAGATGTCCTGCCCGCTCAAAGCCTTCCTCATCGATATCACCGTTTTCGAAGATCAGCTGCATGATGCCGCTGCGGTCACGAAGATCCACAAAGACGATGCCGCCCTTGTTTCTGCTCTTCTGCACCCAGCCCATCAGTGTGACTTCGGAACCGATCATTTCCTCTGTTACTTCCGCGCAGCGATGGGAACGTTTCATTCCCTTCATAGATTCCGCCATTGTTTTCCTCCTGTTAAATACGATCCTTAAAGATCTCTTCGATCTGTGTATAGCCTTCTGCTTCCAGCTGCTGTTTCTGGAATTTTTTGTTCTTCTTCATCTGGGCGATCTGCACCTGCAGACCCTGTGCCCTTTCCTGCATGGCCATGGCCACAACCTTGCGCACCTGCTCCTCTGTCAGATTTTTCTCCAGCAGATACGCCTTTTTCTCTGCCTCGCCGGGCAGCTGATAGCCCCGCTCCATCAGCAGCAGGATGATCCGCTCAAAGCCGATGGAAAAACCGCAGGCCGGCACGCTCTGACCGGTAAACTTGCCGATCATCTCATCATAACGGCCGCCGCCGCCCACGGAGCCGCCGAACTCGTCCATGGTGATCTCGAAAATGGGGCCTGTGTAATAGGACATGCCCCGCACCAGGGTGGGATCAAATGCCATGCGGAAATCCGCCTGCTTCACCTGCTCCACGGTGCTGATGATATTGATCAGTTCATCGGCATATGCCGCATCCAGGTAGCCGGCCAGCTTTTCCTTCACAAAAGCCACCCCGGCAGCATCCGGTGTGATCAGGGGGAAGAGCTCCAGATACTTCTTCACGGACTCCTCCGCAAAACCGGCCTCGATCAGCTCCGCGGACACGCCATCCAGACCGATCTTGTCCATCTTGTCCAGAATGATGAAGACTGTGTCATAAGACTCCTCCGGAAAGCCACTGTAAGCTGCCATGGCCTTGAGGATCCGCCGGTCATTGATGCGGATGGTGAAATTGTGGAAATCCAGCTTGCCCAGCAGAGTGGAGGTAGCCAGGATCAGATCGATCTCTGCCAGAGAACTGGCCTCACCCAGGATATCGATATCGCACTGCATGAACTGACGGTATCTGCCTCTCTGGGGACGGTCTGCCCTCCACACATTGCCCATCTGCAGGGCCTTGAAGGGCGCCGGCAGCTCATTGGCATTGTTGGAATAATAGCGGCAAAGAGGCACAGTCAGATCATAGCGGAGGCCGCTGTCTGTCAGGTCTCCTTCACAGGTGGCGCTTTCCAGTTTCAGCTTTTCTCCTCGCTTCATGATCTTGAAGATCAGCTTTTCATTTTCGCCCCCCTGCTTGCTGTTCAGATTTGCCAGATGCTCCACGCAGGGAGTCTCCATGGATGAAAATCCGAATTTTTTGTAAGTATCCTTGATCATGGCGATCACATAGTCACGGACTTCCATCTCTCTGGGCAGAATGTCCTTCATCCCTGTGACCGGCTTCTTTTTTAATGCCATAACTGGTCTAATTCTCCTCTCATATCTATTTGCTGCTCCGGCAGCTGCAGCTTCCCATCCGGGTTCTGATGCAGCACCCGCTGGAAGGCCAGAAATACATCCAGCCGGAAATTCTTTGCAACAAGGATCAGCAGGCTCACCGCCTTCTCCGGTGAAAAGGCCTTCCGGTGGGGCTGATCGATGATCATCTCACAAAATTCATCACAGATCCGCAGGATGCAGGCCTCCAGGGGGATCTGCTCGCCATAGCGGTTTTCCGGATAGCCGCTGCCATCCCAGTTCTCGTGATGATAAAGGACCGCGTCGCAGATCACTTCCGGGTAATCGTGCCGTTTCAGCATGTCATAGCCCTTGCGGGGATGCTGACGGATGTAACGGATCTCCTCGATCACCAGAGGATCCTCTCCTTCCACATCATCCTGCAGGGTGATCTTGCCCACATCGTGGAGCAGTCCTGCCAGAGCGCACTGCCGGCACTGCTCCTCCGGAAGCTTCAGTTCTTTCGCTACCAGATAAGCCATGTTGCTGACGCGCATGCCGTGCTCCAGCTCACTGGTCATTGTATAATCCATCAAACGAAGCTTCATGTTGGTCCTCTTTCGCCGGGTCAGGCTTCTGCCGGCGGCATGTAAGCCGCAATACCCCGCCTTTTTCTCTCTATCATCTCATCGATGCGTTCTATATAATTTTTCAGATCCTTGACGTTTTCCACGCGTTCGATCCGTTCCCCGTTCTGAAAAACAAACTTGGTAGAGGCACCGGAACCGGCTGCCAGGATGGTCTGCTTTTCTTCCATAATCAGTATATTGTAAATGCCTGCTTTGTCAAGCGCGGCATATCCCACGTTTTCGAAGTTTCCGGCCATGTTTTTCTGCCGGTACAGGTAGTAGGGACCCATGCCAAGCTCTGCCGCGCAGCGCTGGGTCATGTTCATGATCTCAGCGGAATTTTCAAAACTGATGGGGGTATACTCCTCTTTGAACAGGTTCAGCCGGGTGGCCCGCTTGAGAGCCAGGGAATGGACGGTCAGGCTGTCCGGCGCCATCTCCCGGATCTGGCGGAGGGTCTCCGCCACTTCTTCTTTGCCTTCTCCCGGCAGCCCCACGATCAGGTCCATATTGATATTGTCAAAGCCCAGCCTCCGGGCCAGAGACATTCCCTCCCGGATCTGCTCCACCGTGTGCTTCCGTCCGATCAGATCCAGGGTCTTCTGGTTCATGGTCTGGGGATTGATGGAGATCCGGCTGACGGCATGCTTTTTCAGCACCTGCAGCTTTTCTTCGGTAATGGTATCCGGTCTGCCGCATTCCACCGTAAATTCCTGTACCTGGTCCAGAGGAAATCTCTCTTCGATCAGGGTCAGCAGGCGGTCCATCTGCGCCGCGCTGAGGGTGGTAGGGGTACCGCCGCCCACATAGATACTGTGAAGAGGATACCGCTGCATGGCATCTGAGATAAAGAGCAGTTCTTTGCACAGCGCCTGCAGATAAGGCTCCACCATCTTCTGAAAACGTTCCAGGGGATGAGAACCAAAGGAACAGTAAAGGCAGATGGAGGGACAGAAGGGGATCCCTACATACAGACTGTAGCCCCTGCGGTAATCAAAGGCCTCCAGCGCCGCCATCTCCCGGTTGACCGTGGCCACGGACAGAGCGGTCTTTTCTCGGCTGGTAAAATAGGTCTGCCGCATGTGTTCGGCGATCTCCGCATTGGTGCAGCCCTGCTCCTTCAGCCGGTAAGCGATCTTGGTGGGACGGATCCCGGTCAGGTCTCCCCAGGGCAGGGAGATCCCTGTCTTTTCCGACAGATAGCGGTAGACGATCTGCTTCAGCCTGTTCTTCCTTTCCGGACGGTCCTCCTCACCGGTCAGCTGACAGCTGCGGGACTGCAGACCCTCCGGGGTATTTTCCCCAAAAAGGATCCGCTCATTGTCAGAGCGGATCACAAAATACAGGTCTGATCCCCCGGCTTCCTTCTCCTCATCCTCATAGCAGATGCGGACATCACTGCCCGGATAAAAGGCCCGGACCAGGGAATGTATGTCATATTCAAACTCTTTCTTCTGAAAGCAAAGCTGGATCTTAAGCAAGGGGATTGTACCTCTTTTCCGATGCGATATCTGTGGCGCAGTCGTGACCGGGGTATACCTCTGTCTCCTCCGGCAGTTCCTTCAGCAGACGCTGCACGCTGTCCTGCATCTGTCTTGCGCTGCCGCCGGGAAAATCCACCCGGCCGTAGGAACGGAAAAACAGGGTATCGCCGCTGAACAGGACATGCTCTTCCGGAAACTCGTAGCAGCAGCAGCCGGGGGTATGTCCGGGGGTATGCAGCACACGGATCCGAAAGCCTGCCAGTTCCAGCTCCTCATTGTCACTCAGCAGGTGATCTGCATGGGTGGAATAAGGCTTGTACCAGGCGCCGGATACATTTTTCATGGGATCCTTCAGCATCTCCTCCTCATGCTTCTCGCAATAAACGGGGATCTGATACTTCTCCCGGATCTCATTGACCGCCATAATATGGTCAAAATGGCCATGGGTCAGCAGGATCGCCACAGGCTTTCCCTGACATTTCATGACCTTGCTGATGATCTGATCGGGATAATCTGCGGGATCGATGATCAGCAGTTCTCCCGTCTCTGTATTCTGTACGAAATAACAATTGGTGGACACCGGTCCCAGGACCATGCCGTCCAGATGCATTTTTCTGGTCATATTGGTTTCCTCATAAGCAGCAGGACTTTTTTCCCGTTTTCCGGGGATCCTGCTGTTTCACAAAACACTCCTGCCGCAGGGTTATCAGCCCTGGGCACGCACTACCTCGATCACACTGGGCACATTCTGCACTTTCTTGATCAGGTTGTTGAGTTCTCCCGTACTAGCCACTTCAAAACTCATCTCCAGGGTGGCATTTCCCTGACGGTCTGTTCTGCAGTTGATAGTACTGATGTCGATCTTCTGCTCGGAGAAGATGCCTGCCACATCCACCATCAGGCCGGTACGGTTGGTGGCATAAACAGAGATGCCCACCTGATAGCGGCGGGAGCTGTTCTCCTGAGGCGCCCACTCCGCATCGATGATCCTTTCCCTCTCTTCCGGTGGCAGATGGATCAGATTGATGCAATCCGTGCGGTGAATGGTAATGCCACGGCCTCTGGTGATATAGCCGATGATCTCATCTCCGGGGATCGGCCGGCAGCATTTGGAAAATCTGACTGCCACGTCATTGACACCCATGACAGTGATGCCGCCTTTTTCATGGCCTTTGGCCGGATGCAGCTTGGTCTCCTCTGCGATCCTACGGATAACTTCCGCATCCGTCACATCGCTCTGATGGTCTTTTTTGTAGCATTCCATCAGCTTGTTCAGGACCTGGCCTTCCTTCAGGCCGCCGTGTCCGATGGCTGCCAGCACGGACTCCCAATCCTGAAAGCCATATTTCCGAATGACGACATCCTTGTAATCTGACTGCAGATAGTCAGAAAGGTTTTCGCCTTTGCCTTTTGCATATGCATGCAGCATCTCGCGACCCTGCACGATATTTTCTTCTTTGAATTCCTTGCGGAACCACTGGTTGATCTTGTTTTTTGCCTGGGTACTGCGGACTACCTTCAGCCAGTCACGGCTGGGACCCCGGGAATTCTGGGAGGTCACGATCTCCACCTGGTCACCATTGTGCAGTTCCGTCTCGATGGGGACCAGTCTGCCGTTGACTCTGGCGCCTACCATGCGATTGCCCACAGCGGAATGAACGGCATAAGCAAAGTCAATGGTGCAGGAGCCCATGGGCAATGTCTTGACATCACCGCCGGGGGAGAAGCAGTAAACGCTATCATTGAACAGATTCAGGTCACTCTTCAGCAGGCTGAGGAATTCCTGGTTGTCTGAGGCTTCCTGCTGCCACTCCAGGATCTGGCGCAGCCAGTTCAGTTTCTCGCTCTCTTCATTGGAAGCTTTTCTGCCGCCGGACTCTGCCTTGTATCTCCAGTGTGCGGCGATACCATATTCGGCGACTCTGTGCATCTCCAGCGTCCGGATCTGGATCTCAAACGGCGTACCGGAGGGCCCGATCAGTGTGGTATGCAGGGACTGATAATGGTTAGGCTTGGGCATGGCGATATAATCCTTGAACCGGCCCGGAATGGGAGTATACAGATCATGGATCACGCCGAGAGCGGCATAGCAGTCCTTGACAGAGTCCACAATGATACGCACTGCAAAAAGATCATACAGCTGATCCAGTGTCTTCTGCTGGTTGACCATCTTTTTGTAGATACTGAAGAAATGCTTGGCCCGGCCGCTGACCTGGGCTTCGATCTCCGCATCCTTCATATTCTGCGTGATCACATCCACGATATGATTCACAAAACGCTCCCGCTCCGCCTTTTTCTGATCGATCTGCTTGACCAGACTGTAATAGGCGTCCGGATGCAGGAACTTCAGGGCCAGGTCATCCAGCTCATTTTTCAGCTTGATGATACCCAGACGCTGGGCAATGGGCGCATAGACCTCCATGGTCTCTCTGGCCTTTTCGATCTGTTTGGCCGGCTTCATGTATTTCAGGGTCCGCATGTTGTGCAGACGGTCGGAAAGCTTGATCAGGATCACGCGGATGTCCTTGGACATGGCCAGGAACATCTTGCGGAGGTTTTCCGCCTGCTCTTCCAGCTTGTCCTGGGAATACTTCAGCTGACCCAGCTTGGTCACGCCATCCACGATCAGGGCCACCTGCTCGCCGAAGGTCTCTGTCAGCTCTTCCTTGGTCATGACCGTGTCTTCCACCACATCATGCAGAAGACCGCTGATGATACTGTCTTCATCCAGCTCCAGGTCTGCCAGAATGATGCCCACGCAGAGCGGATGAATGATATATGGTTCTCCGGACTTGCGCAGCTGTCCCTCATGGGCCTCCCGGGCAATACTGTAGGCCTTGTGGATCTTTTCAATATCAGCATTGGGATTGTAACTCTTCACTCTGCGGATCATCTCATCGTACAGATCTTCAGGAGAACTGAAATCCTCCATGGACTTCAGGCTGGCATCCAGCGCTTCCACCTTCTGCTTTTTCTCCGCAATGCTGGTTTTTTCCGTGTTCTGTTTTTCTATACTGGTATCTGTCATTTTCATCTTTTCCGGCATTCTGCACCTCTTCCTGCCCTTTCCGAAGTATTCTCCGCTTCAGGGCATGCTGATACCCCTGCAGGCTGAAACGCTTTCAGACTCCAGGGGCAAACGAAAAGATTCTTTACTTTCCCTCGTAGGTGATGACAGACGCGACATCGTATTTTGCCAGCTTCTCCCTGCCTTTCAGGCCGGCCAGTTCCATGACAAATACGATCTTTACCACTTCTCCGCCCAGTTCTTCCACCAGCTTGGCTGCAGCCTCGATGGTGCCGCCGGTAGCGATCAGGTCATCCACCAGGACCACCTTCTGGCCGGGCTGAATGGAATCCTTGTGCATCTCGATGGTAGCGCTGCCGTACTCCAGATCATAGCTTGCGGATACGGTCTCTCTGGGCAGTTTGCCCTTCTTGCGCACCAGAACAAAAGGCTTGTGGAGATTGTAAGCCATCGGCATGCCGAAGATAAATCCACGGGACTCCGCGCCTACGATCACATCACAGTCCACATCTTTGACCAGATCCGTCAAAGAGTCAATGGCCAGCTGAAGGCCATCTGCGTCCTGCAGGATGCTTGTGACATCTCTGAAAATGATACCCGGTTCCGGAAAATCCGGAATGCTGACTACATAATCTTCCAATTTTTTCATACAGACCACCATTCCCTTCTCAAATCAACTTTCAGTTTAGCATGATTCCATTTTCGAATCAATTGCTTTTCCGCAGATAGACCGTATTTCTCCTGATACGGCCCTATACACTCTGCCGGAAATGCCGGATCCGGATCTGCAGCCTCTCTCGGCCGCCATAGCGGTTGATCTCCGGCACAAAGATCAGATCTATACTGCCGTCCGGTCCGATGGTCTGCAGCAAATCATCCGCCTCGCCGAAGTAGATCCCCTCCGTTCTCTGTCCGGAGGCATCCTCCAGGGTCAGTCTGACAGCATTCCTCTTCTCCCCCAGGATCCTGTGGTCCACCACCTTTGCCCGATCCGCAAACAGAGGCGCTTCATTTTCCTCCCCATAGGGCTTCAGCAGCTGCAGCTGTTCTGTCATGTTGTGATCGATCCTGGAGAAGGGCAGCATCAGGTCCACGCTGACGGTGGGAACCAGGGCCTCCCCTGTCAGCCGGCAGTTTTCATTCAGCCGCTGCCGGAATGCCTGCAAATTTTCCTCCGGCAGGGAAAAGCCCGCTGCTTTGGCGTGTCCCCCGAATTTGGTCAGCAGATCCGCGCAGGCCGTCAGGGCGTCATACATGTGATAGGCCTCAATGGACCGGCCGGAGCCCTTGAGCCCCCCTTCTGTCAGGGTGATCACAAAGCAGGGACGATGATAAGCCTCCTTGATCCGCCCCGCTACAATGCCGGCAATGCTCTCGTGGCAATCCGGCAGCCAGACCACAAGCACCCTGTCTTCCGCCAGTTCTCCTTTTTCTATCTGATCCTTCGCCTTCTCACAGGCTTCCTCTGTCATAGCCTTTCTGCGGTCATTGAGGCTGCAGAGTTCAGCCGCCAGGGGCTGGGCCGCGGTCTCATCCGGACAGAGCAGCAGGTCCAGGGCCAGAGAAGCAGAGGACAGACGGCCTGCCGCATTGATGCAGGGACCCAAGCCAAAACCGATATTGTACTCTTCCAGGCGGGAAGGGGTGATCCCTGCCTCCTGCATCAGCGCCCGCAGTCCCGGATTGCGGCTGGTCCGCATCCTGCGCAGGCCCTCTCTGGCCAGCAGTCTGTTCTCCCCCTGCAGGGGAACGATATCCCCTATGGTGGCGAAGCCGGCATACTCCAGCAGGTCCGGCGGCAGCATCCGCTGAAAAGAGGCAAACAGGGCTGTCATCAGCTTGAAAGCCACGCCTGCGCCGCAAAGATACTGACAGGGATAATGGCATTCCTCCTGCTTGGGATCCAGTATCACATCTGCCGGCGGCAGAATGAAATGCCTGCTGCCCTGATCATCCGTCTCATAGGGCACCTCATGATGGTCAGTGACGATCACTGTCATGTAAAACTGTTCTTTTGCCATCAGGATCTGAGGCGCCGCGGAGATCCCATTGTCGCAGGTCAGGACAGTATCCACACCCTCTGCCGCAGCCTCCTCGATCAGCCGCTGGTTCAGACCGTAGCCGTCCCGGACCCGGTGGGGAATCACTGCATCTGCCTCTGCTCCCAGTTCCCGCAGGCCCTTCAGCAGAATGCAGGAGGACATGACGCCATCGATATCATAATCTCCGATCACACGGATCTTCTTGCGGGCAAAGATCTTTTCCCGTAGCAGCTCCACGGCTTCCTTCATGCCTTTCATGAGATAAGGATCATGAAACTGATCAGCACCCCCATACAGATAGGTCTGCAGATCTCCCAGAGTCCTGCCCTTGCTTCTTCTGGCAGCCAGGCTCAGCACCAGGGGATCCACCTTCAGCTGCTGCGCCGGTCCCCGGAAGGCCTCCTCCACATTTCGGCGTACTGTCCATATTTCTCTGCTCATGCTACTTCCTCCATGTTGTAGCCTTCGTAACAGAAAGAGGGAAACTGCACAAAAGCAGTTCCCCTTCCTTCTTTTTCTTATACTTCCGCTGCGCGCGTGGGCGCACCGGCTTTACAGTCTTCCCTTTTTGCTCTGACCTTTCTTCCGCTTCTGGCTCTGCAGCTCGGAACGGTCCTTCTTGACATGACTCTTGCCCTCTCCCACGGGAACTTCGCTGCTCTTCTTTGCATCCGCGCTCTTTGCGGGAGCAGCAGCTTCCGTTTTGCTCTCTGTGGTTTTCGGCGCATCCGGCTTGTCGATGACTCTGTTTCTGCCGATCTTTGTCTTCATCAGGTACCAGATGGCAGTAGCCAGACATACAGAGGAATAAGTTCCGCTGACGATACCTACGATGATGGGCAGGGCAAATTCCTTGATGGAAGATACGCCCATGAGGTAAAGGACAAAGATAGCAATAAAGGTAGTCAGTGAAGAATAAATGCTTCGGCTCAATGTCTGTGTCACAGAAGTATTTGCGATCTGCTTCAGGCTCTGGCCGCGCATGACTACCATGTTCTCACGGATACGGTCAAAGATAACGATGGTCGCATTGATGGAGTAACCAAGGATGGTCAGCATGACCGCGATAAAGGAGTTACCGACGGAGAATCTGGACCATACATAGAAGCAGATGACGATCAGCACGTCATGTACCAGGGCCAGCACAGAGCTGGTGGCAAATCTGAGATCCCGGAAACGGATCCAGATGTACAGCAGCATGGCGATCACCGCGATCAGGACTGCACGGATGGCATTGCTTCTCATCTCACCGGAGATGGTGGAGGAGATATTTTCCGCTGTGATGCTTTCCGCATCCACGCCGAAGTTCTCAGCCAGTTTCTCGTCCAGTGTTTCTCTCTCATCCACGGAAAGCTCTCTGGTCTTGATGATGACCTGGGTGCTGTCCACTACCTGCTGGAACTGGATATTGGCATCTCCTGTCACTTCCTGTACAACAGGCTCCACCTTCTCATCCAGATCATTCAGAGACATACTTTCGCCGAAGTCCACGGTGGTGGCTGTACCGCCGATGAAATCCAGGCTGTAGTTCATTCCCTTGCCTGTGCTGCCTGTGTAGACCATCATACCGATGGGCACTGCGATGATCAGTACAAGTGAAATGATAAAGAATACGACCTTCTTGCCAAGGAAATTGATGGCTTTTCTGGGCTTCAGTCTGCCATAGGCCTTTTCGGAACGGACGCCCAGTCCATAGAACATGTTGCTGAGGATACGGGAAAGTACCAGAGCAGAGAACATGGACAGAACGATACCGATGGCCAGTGTAATGGCGAAACCGCGGATGGTACCGGTACCCAGAGCATACAGTACGGCTGCTGCCAGCAGGGTTGTTACATTTCCGTCGAGGATGGCTGAGAAAGCCTTCTTGAAACCTGTCTGGATGGCAACCCGGATCCCCCGTCCTGCCGTCATTTCCTCCCGCATACGGGTATAGATGATGACATTGGCATCTACTGCCATACCGATGGTAAGGATAACACCGGCAATACCGGTCAGGGTCAGTGTTACGTCAAAAGCGTTCAGGAAGAGCAGATCCAGGAAAGTAAAGAGGATCAGCGCCCAGCCTGCTGCCAGACCTGAAATACGGAATACGATGATCATCAGCAGAACGATGATCAGGATACCGATGATACCTGCAATGACACTGGTATACAGCGCATCCTGGCCCAGCTGAGCGCCTACTACATTGGAGTAGATCTCTGTCAGATCCAGGGAAAGGGAGCCGATACGGATGGAGGCTGCCAGATTCTGGGCTTCCTCCAGGCTGTCCATACCTGTGATCTGGGCCTGGCCGCCGGTGATGGCTTCATTTACTGTAGGAGCGCTGATGGTCTCGTCATCATAGACGATGGCGATCTGCTTGCCCACATTTTCCGTGGTGGCATCCGCAAACTTCTGCTTGCCCTCATCGGTCATGGTAAGTTCAACGATGTATTCACGCTGGCCGGTGGAGCTGTCTGTTGTGGAAACGCCTTCGGCGGAAGCTACATCTGTACCTTCCAGCAGGACATTACCGTCCTCATCCTGGAACTCCAGAGTTCCGGGCTTACCCAGCTCTTCCAGAATGGTATTTGCATCGGATACGCCGGGGATCTCGATGTTGATACGATTCAGGCCCTGCTGATACACCTGAGCTTCCGTGCTGTACTGTTCCACACGCTGCTGAAGCTTAAAGATGGTGTCATCCATGTCTTCCTGGGCGGGCATCGCTTCTGTTGCTTCATAGGTAATGCTGACACCGCCGGACAGATCCAGACCGGTATGAATATTCTTCATGCTGCCGGTACCTGTGGAACCCCATCCGACTGTGACGGTATACCCAAGCAGTACGGTGATCGCAAGGAAGATGACCAGCACTACAACGCTTGTTTTTTTCTTCATTTTACCTGTCACTCCTATTCATTTTCCTCTTCAGCCAAAGCTGCTTTTATCATCAGCGCGCACTCGATCCGCTTTCTCTGCATGATGCAGCCGATCTCATACACACTATTGATCTTTCCATTAAAATTGTAGGAATTTGCCGCGCAGCCGCCGCTGCAGTAAAATCTGGCGAAGCATTCCGCGCATTCCTTTTTGGAATAGACATTGACCTGTCCGAACTCCTGACAGATGTCCTCCCGCTGCAGGCCTTCATAGACATTGCCCAGACAGAACTGCTCTTCTCCTACAAACTGATGGCAGGGATAGAAATCCCCCCAGGGGGTCACTGCCAGATACTCCGTGCCGGAGCCGCAGCCGGAAAGCCGCTTGTAAACGCAGGGACCACCGGTCAGATCTACCATAAAGTGGAAGAAATTGAAGCCTCTTCCCTCTTTGTGGCGTTTGATCATCTCTTTTGCCAGGATATCATACTGCTCCAGAATGACCGGAAGATCTTCCTTTCGGATGGCATAATCTTCGGTATCCGGCGCCACTACCGGCTCCACGGAGATCTGTTTGAAGCCCAGATCCGCCAGATGCAGCACATCTGCCGCAAAGTCCGTATTGTAATGGGTGAAGGTACCCCGGACATAATACTTATCCTGATTTCTGCTGTCCGCGAATTCTTTGAACTTCGGCAGGATCAGATCATAGCTACCGGCGCCCTTGCGGAAGGGACGCATGCGGTCATGGACCTCTTTTCTGCCATCGATGCTGAGGACCACATTGCCCATCTCACGGTTGCAGAATTCCATGATCTCCGGCTTCAGCAATACGCCGTTTGTGGTCAGAGTAAAGCGGAACTGCTTGTCATGCAGCTTCTCCTGCTCCCGGCCGTAGGCCACCAGTTCCTTTACCACATCCCAGTTCAGCAGAGGCTCGCCGCCGAAGAAATCCACTTCCAGATTTCGTCTGCTGCCGGAATTCTGAATCAGGAAATCCAGAGCCTTCTTTCCCACTTCCAGGGACATCAGCGCCCTGCGTCCGTGATATTCACCTTCCTCCGCAAAACAGTAGCGGCAGGCCAGATTGCAGTCGTGGGCAATGTGCAGGCACAGGGCCTTGACCACCTGCGGTCTGTTCTGAAACAGATGAATGGCATTCTGATATATATCCACTGTAAAGAGCATGCCCTGCTCTTTCAGTTCTGTACATTCCTCCAGGGCTTCCAGCACTTCTGCTGCTTCATACTTTCCTGCGGAAGCGGCCAGGATCTCCTCCCTGGTCTTTTCCTCCTGCATCCAGCCCAGCACATCGTAGACCAGATCATCCACTACATGGACCGATCCGCTGTTGATATCCAGTGCGATATTGAAGCCGTTGTTCTTATATAAATGCACCAAGGATCCCTTGTTTTCACTCACAATGATACCCAATCCCCTCAAATTGCTGTAACACAAAGAAAGTGTTCCCTACACCGATGTCCGATACCGGGAACACTGCTCTTTACTGATGTTCTATAAATGCTGCTTATTTGGAATGCTCGCAGCTCTGGTTTCCTACTGTGCAGCTTGTCTTGCAGGCTGACTGGCAGGAGGTCTGGCACTCACCACAGCCACCCTTTTTCAGAGTGTTCTGAAGGTTCTTTGTGTTTAAGGTTTTGATATGTTTCATAATTCACTGCCTCCTTAAGAATCATCATAATCAAAGGAGATTATAGCACAGCAGTCCTGCTGTGTAAAGTAAAAATCCTTTTGCATGTAAAACAGCCAGTGCCAACGGGGACGGTTCTTCCTGGCACATGCCCTGAGGCATGTGGCAGGGAGAACCGTCCCCGGTGGCACTAAACATATAAAATT
>R14__coassemble_871_pt1 | contig 17621 bp, 11 predicted proteins | sample R14__metabat2_high_PE_030 | metagenome-assembled genome bin R14 | reverse complement strand
TCCCATACCCGATCCACTGTCTGCTGCTACAGGGATCATATGGATGCGCTCTGCCGATCCTGCTTTCCTTCCCGCGCACGATCCGCTGTTTGCTGCTACAGAGATCATATGGATGCGCTCTGCCAATCCTGCTTTCCATACACGATCCGCTGCCCTCCCGACTCTTTCAGTTGGGATCCGTATCATTGAGGAAGGTATAGTAATAATTGTGCTCCGCCTTCTGCCGGGCACATCGGATCAGATTCTCCCGGTTCTTTTCGTAATTTTTCGAAAAAATGATGCCATACAGGCAATCCAGAAGATACAGGAACGAGGTCCTGGAAGAAAAGCAGCCCATTTTATTTCTGCTTTCATCACAGTCAATGCGCAGTACTACCGAGGCATACTTGTCATAAGGCCAGATGTTTCTGGCCGCCGTCAGCAGGATAAAGGGGATATGGGCCAGATTCAGCTCGTCAATGATATAATGGATCTGCGTACTATTGCAATACTGGGAGATCACCAGGGCACATTCGCGGATCTTCATATTGGCCGGGATCCGGTTGAGATTTTCATTGAAGCCGTTCAGAGGCTCCAGATGACAATGCTTGCCAATCCGCATCAATTTATATTGAAAATCTTCTGCCAGGATCAGGGACTCGCCCCGTCCGTAGATATGTACAATATCTGCCAGCTCGATCATACCGGCTGCCTTCGACAGAGCGATCAGATCCAGATTGTTTCTGGTCTTCTCCAGAGCCTGACGGGACAGGGCAAAAAAGGTATCGGCGATATTGTTGGTCGATGCGCCTCTGGCAATGGGAATGTCCACACTGATTGCCTCATCCGCCAGGATGAAATCCGACAATTCCTTAGCCAGCTGGATCCTGAATTCTGTGTAGCCCTTGACTCCCAGCTTCTTGCAGAAGCGGATGATGGAAGACTGGGACACATTGCTTTTGGCTGCCAGATCATCGATAGAAAGTTTTACAATAATATGGGGATGCTGATTAATAAAATCGATCAGATGAAGCTCCGATGCAGTGAATCTTTTTGTGTCAAGAAGCTGTTCCGCTATCATATGTACTCCTTCCCTGAAGACATGGTATTCCATATGGTTTCCTACTGATCCTGCGGTGTCCGAAAACCCGGATCCGGTCCGGAGCAGACAAGGCACACACTGTTTCCAATACAGCCACCCGACTGCGCTTGCTGCTCTGCATAAGTTCGAAGACGGAAATCAATAGATTTCCTGTCTCACTTACCTCACCAGACTGGCGAAAACCCGAATCCGGAGTCTTCTCCGCATAGCTGCATCCGGGCATTTGCACAAACAGGTGCTTTTCCCGAAGGCTCCGGAACTCTGCCTGTTGATTGTACCACAAAATGCTGACTCGCTGCATCCTGCAACTTCACAATTCCGGATTTCGCTTTACCAATGACAGAAAAATTTCATAATCCTGCTTTTTTCCCGGCAAATGCCAGAAAAAAACTGAAAGAAAATTCCGCATTCTCCGCAAAAGCTGTCAAAACGCGGACCCATAACGTATGCTTGCATCAGCAAAGCAACAGAAGCAGCGGAAATGAGGATCGGATAACATTCCAATAACTGCAAAGGGGGTTCAGAAAAAATGAAAAAATTACAGACAACATTTCCGGCAGATTTCCTCTGGGGCGGTGCCATAGCAGCCAATCAGGCTGAGGGAGCTTACCTGGAGGACGGCAAGGGACTGGATATCGCATCCTGTTTTCCCCACGGTATCAAACATGAATATGATCATGAACTGGTACCCGGAAAACGCTATCCCACCCATACTGCCATTGATTTTTATCACAGATACAGGGAAGATCTGGCGCTGATGGAGGAAATGGGCTTCAAGGCCTTCCGTACTTCCATCAGCTGGACCCGCATCTTCCCCAATGGTGATGATGCAGAGCCAAATGAAAAGGGACTGCAGTATTATGATGATCTCTTTGACGAGATGCGGAAACGGGGCATGGAGCCGGTGGTCACTCTGAGCCACTATGAGACGCCGGTCCACCTGGTAAAGGAATACGGCAGCTGGCGCAGCCGTAAACTCATCGGTTTCTTCCTGAAGTACTGTGAGACCGTATTCACCCGCTACAAAGACAAGGTGAAATTCTGGATGACCTTCAACGAGATCAACAATATGCGCCGCATGCCCGGCGCAGCCGGCGGTATCTTCCCTTATGAAGGCGAGAATCTGCAGCAGGCGGTTTATCAGGCCAGCCACCACATGTTCGTGGCCCATTCTCTGGCCGTCAAGCTCTGCCACGAGATCATCCCGGACGCAAAGATCGGCTGCATGCTCTCTCTGAGCAACACCTATCCTCATACCTGCCGGCCGGAGGATGTGTTTGAGACCATGGAACTCAGAAGACGGTCCCTTCTCTTCGGCGATGTCATGATCCGGGGCTATTATCCCAACTACATGGCACGCATCTGGGCGGAAAATGATGTGGAAGTCAAAATGGAGCCCGGCGATGAGGAGATCATCCGCTCCTACACCTCTGACTACCTGGCTTTCAGCTATTATCGCACCTCCACCCACGAATTCGGTCAGCCCTTCCATGGGGACACCGGCGGAGATCAGGGAACACCCAACCCTTATCTGGAAACAACTCCCTGGGGATGGCAGATCGACCCTGTTGGCCTGCGCTATACCTGCAATGAGCTGTATGACCGCTATCAGGTACCGCTGTTCGTAGTGGAAAACGGCCTGGGCCAGATCGATGTGCCGGATGAGAACGGACAGATCCATGATGACTATCGCATCGATTACGTGAGACGCCATGTGGCTGCTCTGAAGGAAGCCATCAAAGACGGCGTACCGATCTATGGCTATACCTACTGGGGACCGCTGGATATCATCAGCGCAGGCACAGGTGAAATGAAAAAGAGATACGGCTTTGTCTATGTGGATCTGGATAATGACGGCAATGGCACCGGCGAACGCCGCAAAAAAGATTCCTTTGCCTACTATCAGCAGGTGATCCGTTCCAACGGCGAAGATCTTTAGGATCCGTCTTTGACAATTTTCAGAAAGTGAGGAAAGAAAGTGGATTTCAAACAAACCGCAGTTACTTTATTTGAACTTGCCGGCGGTTACGGCAATATCAGCAGTGTGACCCATTGCTCAACCAGACTTCGCTTTTTTGTAAAGAACAAGAAAGCCGTGGATACAGAAGCCATCAAAAAAGTGGAAGGTGTCCTTGGTGTAGTCTTCACCAACGATGAGCTGCAGATGGTCTTCGGAAAAAATGTGATTCCCGTATACAATGAGGCATCCCGGTTGTTTAATGAAAATTCCGGCGGCGCTTCCGCACCGGAAACTTCCGGAGAGAAAGAAAAGAAAAAATTCGGTGACTATGTCAATGTCGTTGTCGGCTTCGTTTCCGCAGCGGTAACGCCCCTGATCCCAGGTCTGGTGGCCGGCGGTATGCTGAAGGTCTTCCTGCTGCTGGCTACTCTGGCCTTCCCCTCCTTTGCAGATGCTTCTGCCTATACGCTGCTGAGCCAGCTGGCTGACATGCCCTTCTACTTCATGCCCATCTTCGTGGCATACGGCGCAGCAAAGAAACTGGGCAGCACGCCCCTTTACTCCATGGCCGTTGCAGCAGCACTTGTGTTCCCGGATTTCATTTCCCTGCTGTCTGAGGCAGCGGATGCCGGAACGCAGGTGACCATTTTCATGATCCCCGTCATGAATGTTTCCTACAAGAGCACGCTGCTTCCCGCACTGCTCATCGGCCTTTGCGCCTGCTATGTGGAGAAGCTTTTCACAAAGATCATTCCGGGTATTCTCCGGACCGTTCTGGTCGGCATGCTGACCATGGGCATCACCTATGTGGCAGCGATCACCATCCTGGGCCCGCTGGGCGATATGGTCGGCGGACTGATCGTCAATGTATTCCTTTGGGCATCCAGCACCTGCGGACCGGTAGCCATCGGACTCCTGGCAGCATGTATGCCATGGCTGGTCATGACCGGTATGCATCATGCAGTTACGCCTTTCATGGTACAGGCATTTGCAGATCCCGGTTATGATGTATTCTTCCGTCCCTCCTACATCCTGCACAACATGGCAGAGGGCGGCGCCTGTATCGGTGTTGCACTTCGTACCAAGAGCAAGGAATTCCGGGCAGAATGCCTGTCCCTGGCCTTCGGCTGTATCGTAGCCGGTGTCACAGAACCTGCTCTCTACGGCGTCAACTTCCGTCTGAAGAAGCCCATGCTGGGCATCATGATCGGCGGCGCTGCCGGCGGTATCGTGGCAGGTGCCATGGGCGCAACAGCTTATGTATATGGCTACTCTACCATTCTGGCTCTGCCGATCTTCCAGGATACCATTGCTGCCATGGCTATCGCTGTTGTAGTAGATATCGTAGTTGCTGCGATCGTCACCTTTATCCTTGGCTTCGAGGATGTGGTACCGGCAGCGCAGAAGACAAAAGAAACATCCGCACAGCCTGCTGCAGCCATCTCTGACAATGCAGCTGCTGCAAAGGAAACCACAGCAAATGCTGCTGCAGAAGCAGAGGAAGCTGTTGTTGCTGCACCCACCGCAGGAACCGTGATCGCAAGAGAAGAGATTCCGGATGCTACCTTCGCCGGCGGCATTCTGGGAGATGGGGTTGGGATCATTCCCACTGAAGAAACAGTAGCCGCTCCTTTTGACGGCACCATCGTAACCGTTGCGGAAACAAAACACGCTGTGGGTATTGCCGGAAACAACGGCATTGAGATGCTGATCCACGTAGGTGTGGATACCGTAAAAATGAATGGAGAAGGCTTTGAAGCCTTTGTAGCAGAAGGCGATCAGGTAAAGAAGGGCCAGAAGCTGCTGACCTTCAACATTGAAAAGATCAAGGCAGCCGGCTATTCAGATACCATTGCCGTCCTGGTCAACAACTCCGATGACTATGAGAACTTTACCGTAGCCAAAACCGGACCGGTCAGCTCCGGCGAGATCATCATGAAAATGTGATCTGTTTTCATGTTTCCCTCATAAACAGAAAGGGACCCCGTACCGATGGACAGGATCGGCGCGGGGTTTCTTTCGTTCTTTACATGAGAAACATAACTATAGAAAATCGGGCGCAGAAAAACCCCGCACTTCCGTGCGGGGCTCATCACACTCATTTTGATCTCTGAATAGGATTTACTGCTGCAGAGAAGTTGCCATGGAAGCAAGACCGCCTGCGCAGGATGCACATGCTACCATGAAGATGATGCCGATCACCAGACCGATGATAGAGCAAACCAGACCTGCTGTTGCCATGCCCTTCTTCTCCGGGTTCTTTCTGCCCAGTGCACCAAGGATCACACCAACGATAGCCAGGATAATGCTGACGATACCCAGACCAAAGAAATTCAGAACGATTGAAATGATACCGAGTACCAATGAAGCTACTGCCATTACGATTTCCTCCTTTAGAAATTGTTTATAAATTTTTTATCATTCTTACACAAAGTGCTTGGAATGTCAAATCTTTTATATTTTTTCTATTCGACATCACATATCCGTACTGCGATGATACTCCCTGGTCCAGGCTTTGATCGCCGCATCCGGATCCTCCGGCATGGCGGGCACCTCTATGCCCTGCATCTCCGCCAGGATCTCCTTCTCTGTGGCCTCATCCACGGAAAGGCTGTGGCAGAGCAGTTCAAAGGCTGTGGGACCTTCCTTCATATAGACGGCGCAGAGATAGTTGCGCAGGCTTTTGCCGGAATGCAGGGTCTCATAGGCCAGACGGAAGCATTCCACTGCTTCATCCAGCTGGAACAGACGGGAGTAGGCGCAGCCGGCATTGTGATAGATGCCGCCGTAAATGGCTGCTGAAGTCTCCACCTTTCCTGCCTCCTCCAGGGCATCCCGGTAGGCCTCAATGGCCCGGGTGTATTTCTTACAGAGCAGCAGGGCATCTCCCCTCTGCTTTCTCCGCAGGGAAGCCGGCTGTCCGGCCATGCGGTTCAGTTCCTGCTCCAGGCGGCGCAGCTCGCCGCTGCTCAGGTAATTGGTCTCCTGCAGAATGGGCAGGATCAGCTCCGCTACCGTCCGCTCCTTCTGCTGCAGCTGCAGCAGGCGGTGGGAAAGACGGGACAGTCCCAGCTCTCTGCCCAGCCAGCGGAAGAGTCCTTCCGTCAGGATTCCCTCATCCAGCAGGGCCAGATTGTCGCAGATAAAATAGCACAGCTCTTCCAGGGAATAGATATGCAGTCCCGCATTTTCAATATACCAGGGCGTTTCCGCTCTTCTTGTCTGACATAAAATATGACTCATAGCCTAGCCCTCCAGTACTTCCTGCCAAACCTTGCCGCTTGTGGGAAACAGTTCCCCGAAGCCCAGGTCCTCCACCCGGATCCGGCACCGGTCCGGCGCGTCAAACTCCGCCTGCAGACGGACCCGGGAAGCCTTTGCCGGCCGCTCCGGCAGATCCACCAGCTCCATGCTGTAGCGGCGCCGGATGCCATCCTGCATCCTGGTGACCAGAAATTCCAGATTTTTGCTGCCGTCCAGAAGGATCTCACAGGTCCTGCCGGCTTCATACCAGTTCATGCCGGCGGAAGCCAGGGGCACATAGGCCTCTGTACCGTTGATCAGCAGTTCCATGCCCAGGTCATAGGTGACCATGTCATTTCCCAGGTACATATAGCCCTTGAGGACCCGCTGGTCCACCTTTTCCCGGATGGCATAGCAGGCGCCCTTGGCGAAGAGATTGTTCTCACTGAAGACCTTGCGCTGCTTGCGGCAGAGGGTCTGTATGGAGGTCTTTGCCCAGCTGCGGTTGAAGGTCTGTCCCACCAGAAAAACGCTGGAGAAGATCTCATCTCCCAGGCAGCGCTCCGCCATTTTCCGGAACTCCGCATCCCGTTCCAGGGCGGACAGGGGAAGCTCAGCCCGCTCTCCTTCCAGCACCCGGGCCGTGACCGGTCTTGCGCCGGCATTGAGCACCAGTCTGGAAAAGCTGACAGCGTCCTCCTCAAAGCAGAAGAGAGCCACCTGCCTGCCCCAGAGCTCCTGCCGCTGGTACAGGGTATGATAATAAAAGCTTTCCCGGAAATCCTGCAGTCTGGCCCGTCCCGGCGCCAGATCCAGTCTGGCAAATGCCTTGCGGATGGTGCGGACAAAGGACCGGGACAGGGAGGGAACGGTCAGCATCAGGCCGTCCACCTGGGCGCCGATGTCCTTTACACCCAGCAGGGTCAGGGACTGCTCCAGAAAGACTGCCAGCAGCTCATCCGCCTCATATTTCTGTCCATCCAGCTCCAGGCTGCTGCCGTCCCGGCAAAGGTCATAGAGCTTCTCCACTGCGGTGCCGTTTTTCTGACGGATGAAATATTCCGCTTCCAGGCCGAAGTGCCAGTTGCCGCTGTCCGGCATCCTGCAGAGCAGGGTAGGGAAAGAGGAACGGTCACTGCCGACGCGGACTTCCGCAGAAACAGCGTCCTGCTCGGAATTTTCATAATAGCAGACTCTGGACTCATTTCTGTTGAATTCCATCCCGACGATCAGATTTTTAACTTTCATCCTCTTCCTCCTCAGTTTCCGGGACAGGGTCCCCCTTTTCCATTATGAAGAAGTGCTCCGCAAATGCCTCCTGCTGCAGATAGGTCCGGATAATGTCATCCCGCACCTTTCCATCCGGCAGCTTGCCGGCAGCGATCATGCGGTTCAGCAGCTTGAAGCGGGTGCTGCCCTCTGTGTCTGTAGCCGACAGGGTCAGGGTCCGCTTTTCTGTCTGCCGGGTCTCCCCCTCTTCCTCATAGAAGATCACATAGGTCAGGACCTCATCATAAAAGAGCAGGAACTCCCGGCCGAAAATGCCTTCATAGATCTCCTTCAGAGGCTCTGCCGTCCAGCCGGAGGGCTCCTCCTCATCCGCAGAGGTCAGCCGGTAGCGCAGGATGGCCTGGGTTCCCGGTGGGAAACGATGTTCAATAAAGACCTTGTCCTCGATCTGATAAGCCTGGGTCAGTTCCGCCGGCAACTTGCTGTAAAAGGCAAAGCGCAGACCTTCTCCGACGCACTCTTTCAGCAGGCGCCGGCTCAGCTGCATCTGAGTCGTGGAAAGGGCCGACTGGTCTGCATAGCGTCGCAGCAGGGCCAGAGAGCAGACCCGGTCCAGTACCCAGTTCCGCTCCAGGGTCTTTTCCAGATAGGCAAAGAGCAGCTTGTTCTGGGAGATCCCCTGTACAAAATAGCGTCTGGAAAGGAAGGCCAGCAGATTGGTAATGATCCCGATCCGGCCGTGATTTCTGATATAGCTGTCCAGGATCTCCACCGCAAAGCGGGGCTGGGTGTCCGTGAACATAGCCAGGCGCAGGATCCGCTCCTCCAGGACCAGCGCCTCCAGGCCAAAGCCCCGGCAGGACTTCCAGAGGTCCGAAAGTTCCTCCACGGAAGCAGACAGATGATCCCTGAGATAGGTCAGAATGGATTCATCGTATTTGCCGTTCAGGTAAACGTAGCGGGCCAGGCAGATCAGTTCCTCATTTTCCTGGCCTTCAAATACTACGATCATGCGGCTGGCCAGCTTGAGCAGGATGGAAAGCTCCACGCCCTCCCAGCCAAAATCACTGACCACCTGGAAAGCATCCCCGAAGAGGCCCAGCTCCACCAGCAGTCCGATCAGGCGGACCCTGTCGGCTCTGGCATAAGCTGCATAGTCCATGCCCCTGAGATAGGGGTAAATGAAGGCTTCCTCTTTGTGTTTTTCATAGTATTCCAGCAGCCTGCTGCGCAGGGCTGTCTTATATTTTTCCGTGAAGGCAGGGCTTGCGGCCGCTTTCCGGAAGCAGCTGATATTTCTGCCGTTGACTTCCATCTGCCATGCCCGCTCCCGGCAGCAGTAAAGCTGCAGGCCCGGATGGTCCACATCCAGATCCATGCAGCGGCCGGCGATCTCCCGACGCTCCATCAGCTTGGTCAGGGTATATTTCACGCCGGAGGCAAAGCGCCTGTGCTTGCCATCCTCAAAAAGGATGCAGGCATCATTTCCATATATCGAAACATAAGCCACACCGTCCTGCAGGGGATAGCGCTGCTCTTCCTTCAGAGCTTCATGGACCACTACCGCATAGCGCATGGTCCTGTCCTGACACTCCAGCCGCTGGACAAAAAGCACCTGGGCGATCCGGGCAGCAGCCTCCGCATTCTGTGGCTTGCTGCAGAATTCCTGATAGAGCACTGCGTAATTTTCATTGATCAGTCCCTTGCGCAGGCTCTCCGGCGTAAAGGTCTGCATGGCCTTGCCGTAGTTCAGATAGGAAGTCTGATCCTTTTCCCGGTAGCGGACAATGCTGGCATACAGGAAGGCCCGCTTGTTCTCTCCCAGGGAACGATTGTATACAAAATACAGACGAATGGGCTGGGGCAGTTCTCTGGGCCTGCTGCTGTCCACGGTCTCCATGTAGTATTCATACAGTCTGGTGATCCGCAGGTCCTGCTCCATGGCCAGGTCATACCAGCGGAAATATTCCTGACGGAAGGGATCCCCCTTCATCAGCAGTTTGCAGATGGCCTCCAGCACTTCCCTGCTGGGCCATTTCTCATAGCCTTCGGAAAGCAGACGGTACACGAAGGGATCAAAGCTCTTCAGCCCACCGGTCAGGAAGGCTGCCCGACGCAGCAGTACTTCCGTCAGGATCCCCTTTCGTCTGGCGAAATCCAGCACCCGGATATAGAAAGGTGTCAGCTTGCGGAGCAGAGCGCCGTCCCGCTCCAGCTTGCGCCAGGCTCTTTCATAAAGGAAAGGACTGGTGCAGCCCAGCTGATAGCAGTTTTCCAGCTCATACATCTCCCGGGCAGATGCCTTTTCATAGACAGGATCCGTGTCCAGCAGCAGGGACAGCAGCAGCACGCTGTTGGGCTGCTGGCGGCAGAAACGCTGCAGAGTGGCCGGTACCGAAAGAGCCGCATCGCCAAACAGCTTCGTTTTCTCTGCCAGATACAGATAGACCGCTTCCTCCTCCCGCTGCAGCAGGTTCAGTTTGCCGGAACGGAACAGCGTCAGGATCTCCCGGCACTCCTCCTGATCCTCATGGGTCCAGGCCAGGTATGCCCGGTAGAGCTGCATGGCAGTATTTTCCGGCTCCTTCTCCAGAAGCTCCCCTGTCAGCTGCATGGCTCTTTCATACCAGCTGCGATAATCCAGCCTGCGGATCTTCAGATGCAGATAGTCCTGCAGCAGATGCAGATAGATCCGGTCCCGGAAGCCGGCAGAGATCTCCTTCAGATGTCCCGCCCGGGAAGCCTCCACCGTGAAGCTGACCTCCTGATGGACGCTGCGCAGGATGATCTTTCCGTAATTTTTTCCAAAATTCAGTTTGGACCGGTCCATGACAAATTCCAGGCCATAGACCCTGCCGATAAAATCATCAATGGTGATGACCTGCTTGCTGACCTGCAGAAAATCCCCTCTGGTCTCGATCTCCAGGCGGATGTAGCCCCAGGTATTGAGGTAAAGATACAGGGTATCCTTCTGGGATGCATCCAGATGATAAACAGCCCTTTCCTTCTTGTCCAGGGTAAATTCCACAGGCACCTTGCGCTGGGCTGTCACCAGGAATTCCTCCAGGTGCTGGTAGGTCACCGGATTCTGTGACATGCCCTGATACAGAGCCCGATAGATCCGGTTCTTGCCCCGGAGCAGTTCCGGAAACAGAGGATGGGTAAAGGCCCGGAAGCCGGTACGCAGATCCTTTTTGCAAAGGCGCACAAAATCATCCAGGGTATGAAGGGCAACACCTCCCACTTCGAAGGCTTCCTCCACGATCTCCACATGAACAGGAATATGATATTCACCCCGGTTGCAGCCCACATAAATGCTGCCGCAGATCTCCTGCCCTGCCGTCATCCCGGCGGTATCGATCCCGTAAAGCACCTGCACGGAGCCTCCGGAAAACTGATCCGAAGCCAGCAGGATCCGGCGATGGTCGCTGGTCAGGACGCCGCGGATCTTTTTTCCGTCTTCTGCCGCAATGCTGAAGGTCCCCTTGTACTGCCGGCCCTGCTGCACCCGCAGAGACAGGGCTGTCTCTGAAAACTGCAGGCCTTTCTTTTCTGTTTGCTGTTCTGCCGTCATTGGCAGGCTGTTTTCCTTCTTCAATGATGTCACCCGATCCCTGTAAAAACTTCTTTGGCACCTGCGGCGCCCTTACAGATCTATGATACCTGTGTCAGACTTTCCGGTCTGACTTTTTTTGACACTGAATCAGAATCAGTATACACCACAATCGCTATGGGCACAAATCCTCAGCTTCCCCAGTCCATATCAAAGATCGACATCTGGTTGCTCTCCGGCAGATCTCCGAAGAGGCCCAGGTCATTCATCAGGTCAATGACCGTCTTGCTGACCTTGGTGCGGTTGCGGAAATCCTCCCTGGACAGGAATCTGCCGTCCCTGGCCGCCAGGACCACGGCATCTGCCGCCTTGTCCCCCAGACCCTCGATGGTATCCAGGGCCGGCATCAGCTTGCCATCCACGATACGGAAGCTGTGGGCGCCCGCCGTATACAGATCCACCGGTACAAATTCAAAGCCCCGGGCATACATCTCCTGCACATTGTGCATATCTTTCAGAGTACCCTGCTCCTTGGGTGTCAGGGTATCCGACCGGCTCTGATAGTCAGCGATATGATGCTCCAGCCGCTCCCTGCCCATGCACATGAGCTCATAGGAGAAGGAGGATGCACGGATGGAAAAATAAGCCGCATAGTAAGCCAGGGGATAATAGATCTTGTACCAGGCAATGCGGTAAGCCATCATGACATAGGCTGCCGCATGGGCCTTGGGAAACATATACTTGATCTTCTTGCAGGACCAGATGTACCAGTCCGGTACATCGTGGGCTACCATATCCTCTTCCCATTCCGGCTTCAGACCCTTGCCCTTGCGGACGCTTTCCATGATGGTAAAGGCCTTTTCACTTTCCAGCCCCTTCTGGATCAGATAGGTCATGATGTCATCACGGGTACAGATGGCGGTGGAAATGGTAGCCTTGCCCTCCTCGATCAGGGTCTGGGCATTGCCCAGCCACACATCCGTGCCGTGGGACAGACCGGAGATCCGGATCAGATCCGAAAAGCTCTTGGGTTTGGTATCCTTCAGCATCTGGATAACGAAATCCGTACCAAACTCCGGTACCCCCAGGCTGCCCAGCTCGCAGCCGCCGATATCCTCCGGCCGGATGCCCAGGGCCTCCGTACTCTGAAACAGGGACATGACCTTTGGCTCATCCAGAGGGATCTCTGTGGCATTGGTGCCGGTCAGATCCTCCAGCATACGGATCATGGTGGGATCATCATGACCCAGGATATCCAGCTTCAGCAGGTTGGCATCGATGGAATGATAGTCAAAATGGGTGGTAATGATGTCTGTGGTATTATCATTGGCGGGATGCTGCACCGGTGTAAAGGAATTGATATCCTCACCGAAAGGCAGCACAATGATGCCGCCGGGATGCTGGCCGGTGGTCCGCCGGATGCCGGTACAGCCCCCCACGATGCGGTCGATCTCACAATTTCGCTTGTGTACGCCCCGCTCCTCGTAGTAATTTTTCACATAGCCAAAGGCCGTCTTGTCTGCCAGAGTACCGATGGTGCCCGCCCGGAAGGTCTGGCCGGCCCCAAAGATCACCTCTGTGTATTTGTGGGCCTTGCTCTGGTACTCACCGGAGAAATTCAGGTCGATATCCGGCTCCTTGTTGCCCTTGAAGCCAAGGAAGGTCTCAAAAGGAATGTCAAAGCCCAGCTTCTGCAGCGGTTTGCCGCAGACAGGGCAGTTTTTATCCGGCATATCGCAGCCGGCCCTGCCGCCATAGGCCTTTACCTCATCGGAATCAAAATCCACATAGTGACAGGCGCTGCACAGGTAGTGTGGACTCAGGGGATTGACCTCTGTGATTCCCGCCATGGTGGCCACAAAGGAGGATCCTACGGAACCACGGGAACCTACCAGATAGCCATCCTCATTGGACTTCCACACCAGTTTCTGGGCAATGATATACATGACGGCATAGCCATTGGAAATAATGGAATTCAGCTCCCGCTCCAGCCGGGCCTCCACGATCTCCGGCAGATCTTCCCCATAGATCTCGTGGGCGCGGTTGTAACAGATCTCCCGCAGGGTCTTGTCGGAATCCTCAATGACCGGCGGGAATTTCCCCGCCCGGATGGGGGAGATCTTTTCACAGGAAGCCGCAATGGCAGCCGGATTGTCAATGACCACCTCTCTGGCCTTGTTACTGCCCAGATAGGAAAATTCCTCCAGCATCTCCTCCGTAGTCCGCAGATACAGGGGCGCCTGGTCATCCGCATCCTTGAAGCCCTTGCCTGTCATAATGATGCGGCGGTAGACCTCATCCTCCGGATCCATGAAATGCACATCACAGGTAGCTACCACCGGCTTCCGGAACTGCTCCCCCAGCCGGACGATCCTGCGGTTCAGTTCCCGCAGATCCTCTTCCGTGTGCACGGTGTCATTTTTTTCATCCCGGATCATGAAGGCATTGTTGCCCAAAGGCTGGATCTCCAGATAATCATAGAAATCCACGATCCTGGCGATCTCCTGGGGAGAGGCATCCCGCAGCAGAGCCTGGAACAATTCTCCCGCCTCGCAGGCCGATCCCACGATCAGACCTTCATGATATTTATTTAGCAGACTTTTGGGCAGTCTGGGCCGGTTCTGATAATATTTCACATGGGATTCGGAAACCAGCCGGTAAAGATTGACCCGGCCGGTCTCACAGGTAGCCAGGACAATGGTGTGGTAGGTGGGCAGCTTGCGGATCGTGTCCGCGGAAACACTGCCTTCCCTGTTCAGAGTATCCAGATCCTCAATACCCCGGTCAGACAACATTTTCAGGAATTTCAGATAGATCTCCGCCGTGCAGGCCGCGTCATCCACAGCCCGGTGATGATTGTCCAGGGAGACGCCCAGGGCCTTGGCCACCGCATCCAGCTTGAACCGCTTCAGGGTCGGCAGCAGGAAGCGGCCCATGGCCACAGTATCCACTGCGGTAAAATCATAGGGCAGGCCCAGCTGCTGACAGTTGTGGCGAATGAAGCCGGTATCAAAGTCCGCATTGTGGGCTACCAGAAAGGCGCCCCGGCAGAACTCCAGAAATTCCGGCAGTACTTTATCGATCTCCGGCGCTCCCAGGACCATGTTGTCGGAGATGCCGGTCAGATTTTCGATTTTGAAAGGAATGGGGACCTGGGGATTCACAAAGGTGGAGAAACGGTCCACAATAGCGCCTCCCCGGATCTTTACGGCGCCGATCTCAATGATCCGGCAGCTCAGGGGAGAAAATCCCGTGGTCTCTATGTCAAATACCACGCAGGGGTCCTGCAGGCTCTGCCCCCGGCTGTCCGCGGCAATGCCCTTGAGATCATCCACCAGATAGGCCTCACAGCCGTAGATCACCTTGAAGGGCGCAGAGATCCCCTTCAGCTCCTCTTTGGTGGCCTCCGGATGCTGGCTTTTGTACTGATCCACATAGGCCCTGTCAATGGCCTCCATGGCATGATGAGCCTCCGGAAAAGCCTGTACCACACCATGATCTGTGATGGCGATGGCCGGGTGCCCCCAGGCATAGGCTCTTTTTACCAGAGCTGCGGCATCTGTGACGCCGTCCATGTCACTCATCTTGGTGTGACAGTGCAGCTCCACCCGCTTGTCCGGCGCATTGTCTGTCCGGTAGCTGCGGAAATCAGAGATCCTGCGGATGCCCTGCACGGAAGTAATGGTAGTCTCCCGCTCAAAGCTGTCCGGCATGGCCTTGCCCTTCAGCTTGACAAAGGTGCCCTTCTTCAGAAGGCCCTTCATCTCCGCGAAATCCTCCGCCTCCAGAAACAGCTTGACCTTGACCGTGTCGGTATCATCTGTGAGGAAGAAGGCAAACATGACCTTACCACTGCGAAGCTCCCGGTCTTCTGTATCCAGGATCCGTCCCCGGATCACCACATCTCCCGGCATGTCATCCAGCTGTTCGATGGGAATGCTGTCTTCCTCCACATCATATCCGTAAAGGACCTCCGGATCCTTTGACCTGCGCAGGGGCCTCCGCTCCTGTTTTCTGTCTCTGCCCCGGCGTCCCCGGCCGCTGCGGGAGGCCTCCCGGCCCCGGCCGGCCTTTGCGGCAGGCGCTTCTTTCTTTTCTTCCGGACCTGCCTCCCATGGAGCTGGCTCTCCTCCGCCTTCTCCGGCGGAAGCAGGCGCCAGTCCGGACCGATCCACCACCTGGCGGACCATCTGCTGCATGCGCTGCTCATTCTGCTGCTGCAGCCTCCCCTTTTCTGTTTTAAAATAGGAAATGCGGATCTCCAGAGGGAGACCGTAACGCTCGGCAAATACCTGGTCCAGGATCCGGCCAAGCTCTGCTCCTTTCTCCCGGGCGATCAGGGTATCCTCCAGCTCCACCAGCATGGCATCCGCCGCCGGAAAAGAAACTCTGGCGTCATTGAAGACATGGGCTGTCAGCCGGTTCTGCTCTGTCAGTTCCAGGAGCAGACTGTCCCTGCAGACGCCGTAAAGGATCTCCGGCGTATATTGCCGGGAAAGATGGAAGCGCTCCAGCACCCGCACCTGCAGATCCACATCAGAAAAAAGCTGGCGCCTGATCTCACGCTCCAGCCTGTAGATCTCCTTTTTGGGAATGAACCGGTCACTGACCAGATATACCCGCAGAAGGTCCTTTCTTCTGTTCATGGTCACCCGCTGCACCCTGACCCGGTCCAGCAGCATGGCCATCTCCCCGTCTGCCTGAAAATGCGGGAAGACCGATGCAAATGTTTTTTCTGTCTGCTCCATCTCTTCGTTTTTTCTCTTCTGTTTTCTCTTCAGTCTTTTCTCTTCTGTTTTTGTTTTCTCCGCTGCTCCCGGCACACAGTCTCAGAAACCGTTCCCGTCCCGGCAGTCTCTCCTGTCGGCTATATTTTCTATGTCTTACAGCATTCTCCCGGGAAATGTCCGCCTGCCTCCCGGCCTTCAGACTGCTACGGGGATATTTTTGATCTGGGGTCCTGTCTCGTAATCCTCCACGATCAGATCATCCCTGGTAAACTGATAGAAATCTTTGATCTCCGGATTCAGTCTGACCTTCGGCGCCGGCTTGGGCTCCCGGCTGATCAGCTCCTCCACCAGGGGGATATGCCGGTCATAGATATGGGCATCCGCGATCACATGGACCAGTTCTCCTGCCTCCATGTCGGAAACCTGGGCAAACATCATGAGCAGCAGGGCGTACTGGCTGACATTCCAGTTGTTGGCGGTCAGCACGTCCTGGGACCGCTGATTCAGGATGGCGTTCAGGGTCAGTCTGTCCCTGCCCGGCTCTTTGGTCACATTGAAGGTCATGGAATACGCGCAGGGATACAGGGCCATTTCATGCAGGTCCTGATGCACATAGATATTTGTCATGATCCTTCTGCTGTAGGGATTGGTCTTCAGGTCATAGAGGACCCGGTCCACCTGGTCCATCTCGCCTTCCCGGTAGCTGTGCTTCACGCCCAACTGATAGCCATAGGCTTTGCCGATGGAACCATTTTCATCTGCCCATTCGTCCCAGATGTGACTATGCAGATCTTTGATATTGCTGGACTTTTTCTGCCAGATCCAAAGGATCTCATCGAAAGCGCTCTTCAGGGCGGTCCTGCGCAGGGTCAGAGCGGGAAATTCCTTCCGGAGATCATAGCGGTTGACCACACCGAACCTTTTGATGGTGTAGGCGAAAGAACCGTCCTCCCACTTCGGCCGCACCTTTTCTCCTTCAGTGCTGCAGCCATTTTCCAGGATGTCCCGGCACATATTGATAAACACGGTATCTGCATAACTCATGGTCTTATCCTCTCAGTCTCTTCTTTTCTGCAAAGATGTGGGCCTATTATAGCACAGGGGAAGGGTTTCTGCCAACAATCCCCGTTGCAAACGCCATCCCACGATGCTATAATTGGCATCGGATAAAATCTTTTGAAAGGAGCCCCTCATGAAAAAATTCATTGCAGAATTCAAGGAATTCATTTCCCGCGGAAGCGTCATTGATCTTGCAGTAGGTATGGTAATCGGCTCCGCCTTTACCGCCATCGTTACCTCTCTTGTAAATGACATCATCATGCCTCTGATCTCCGTGATCACCGGCGGCATCAGCTTTGACCAGTGGAACATCGCTCTTGGTTCCGGCGAAGAACCTCCCATGCTGAACATGGGCAGCTTTGTTTCCGCCATCATCAATTTCCTGATCATTGCCTTGGTGATCTTCTGTGTGGTACGTGCCATCAACAAGCTGCACGAAGCCACCAGCAAGCCGAAAGAAGAATCAAAGCCGGAGACCAAGAAGTGCCCCTACTGCTGTTCTGAGATCGCCATCGCCGCAAAGCGCTGCCCCAGCTGCACCAGCATTCTGGAAAAGGACGCTTTCAAGGAGGCCTAGGCCCCGGATACACAGTGTAAAGTACTGTCGTCTCTGAGAAAACAGGAACCGGGTTGGATGTCTGACCTTCCCGATGATCCGGACCCCCAGACAAAAAGAAGGATACCACCGCCGCTGCAGGCAGAGTGGTATCCTTCTTTTTATGATATAGGGGATCAAAGCAGGTGAAAAATGGGCGCACTTTCCCC
>R14__coassemble_828_pt1 | contig 18480 bp, 13 predicted proteins | sample R14__metabat2_high_PE_030 | metagenome-assembled genome bin R14 | reverse complement strand
CTGTAAAAGAAACAGAAGGAACAGCCGCCAGGGATGGTGTCGTGAAAGACACAAAAAGAACTGCCGGCCCGGATTGAAAAAAGGGAAATAAGCAGGTAAGAGCAACAGGACACTGCAGGGAAGTCATCTGCGGCGTCCTGTTGTACGTTAGTGCGAGCCGGTTGCCCATTGCAGAAGAAGTCTGTCGTCCGTACGCAGGATGCTCGTCCGAAGTATGGATGATCCCGGGAAAATATGATGAGACGCCGCATTTGTGATGTGGCAGGATCAGTGAGCCGGGAAATCTATAAGAGTTCTGTATTCAAGCTTAAGTATGGCTGCTTGAAAAATCTGAGCTATGCATCTGTATCATAAAATTTGGCAACATTGGGCAGCAGTGGCATTTTACAAAACATGCAGGCACAGAAGATGTGGATACAGAACATATCTGGTCTTATAAGCTTGTGAAAACGTAGAAACAGGTGTAAAATGAGACCGATGGTGTTGCCAGGAGGGGATATTCCGTTTTCCTAGACGAAGATGCTGCAGGACAGTGCAGCGCCAGGAAATCTGTATTCCCCGCAATCATCAGCTGTTTATCGGATCGTCAGAGGAGAATGCCTGAACATGAAGAAGATCATCAGCAGCATGCGCAGTTATCTGTACAACAGTGACATTGACCTCAATGAGCGTCTTTCACGCTTTTTCATTTACATTGGTATCATTGCGGCTGTATTCGGCACGGGGATCTGCATGGCAGCTCATGCTTCCCTGTTGGGGATTGCTGCTGTAGCTGCCATCACGGTGGGTGCGCCAGCGCTTCTGGCTGTTACCATAGCAGCAAAGATACCTGACAAGTACGGCCTTTTTATCATGATCGGTCTGGCATTTCTCATGCCTTTGGTATGGATCGGCGCCGGGGGATCCACCGCCGGTGTCAATGTCTGGTTTGTCTATGAACTGTTCTTTGTGGCTTTGTTTGCCAGCAGGAAGGAATTGCCTGTCTATTTGCTGTTCACAGCATCTCTGCAGATCCTCTGCTTTGTGCTGGAGACCCTGCGGCCGGATCTGGTATTTCATTATACAGATGTCCGGGATCTTTATATCAGTGTGATCGGCAGCATTATTGTGGTCAGTGCTACTATTATCATTACTGTAATTGCACAGAAAAATCTGTATAATTATGAAAAGGAAATGGGCGATCGAAAAGAGGATTTCAGTATCAACTTTGTCATGTCCATTACAAATATCATCGATGCCAGGGACGATTACACCGGCGGGCATTCCAAGCGGGTGGCCTCCTGCGCGGTGGCCCTTGCGGAAAAACTCGGCATGAGCCGGGAAGACATTTTCAATATGGGCTATGTTGGTCTGCTCCATGACATTGGCAAGATCGGCATCCGGGACGAGGTTCTGAACAAGCCGGGCAAGCTGACGGATCGGGAGTATGAGATGATCAAACGTCATACCCTGATCGGAGCGGATATCCTGGATGGACTGTATTTTATTCCGCATGTACAGGAAGGGGCCCTCTATCATCATGAGCGTTACGATGGAAAGGGCTATCCCACCGGACTGAAAGGGGAAGAGATCCCCTTCTTTGCCAGGGTCATCAATGTAGCGGATTCCTATGATGCCATGTCCACCAACCGTGTCTACCGGCCGCAGCTCACCCGGGAGGAGATCATCCGGGAGTTTGAGCGCTGCAAGGGCACCCAGTTCGATCCGCAGATCGCCGAAGTATTTATCGGTATGCTGCAGGAGGGCTTTGACAATGCCCGTCAGGTGGAGCTGTTTGCGGATCAGAATTATCACATGAAGAATCTGATCAATCGGTACCTCTTCCAGCTGAAGAGACCGTCGGAGGATCTGTCTGCAGATGAGGAAGCAGACAGGAATGCCGGACCGGCAGAAAGCACCTCCGCTGTTGGTCTGCTTCGGGCGCTGGAGCAGAATCCGGAACTGGCAGGGGTTCATGGTTATATCAGATCCCTGACCGGCAGAAACACAGCGGAGCCTCTGCTGCTGCGGATCTCTCTGGCACCGGTGGATCAGGGCGGTAGCAGGAGGATCACGGAAGCAGATACAGAGTACCTGAAAAATGCCATTATCCATACCATTCGGAAGGAGGATGTCTGTATGCCGGTAAATGCTTCGGAATATCTCATCATCATGTACCATGTGAAAGAAGACGGGACAGATGCCATTGTGGAGCGGATCCGGGCCTGTTACCGGAGGGAGTGTCCGGAGGCAGACAGCTTCCGCATTGCCTGCAGGATAGGGGAAAATCTGTTGAAGGCCTGAGGATTACATGGGATTCCGACTGCCCTGAAATGGCAGAATGTTTTTGCAGAGGACTGCCTTGAAATGGCAGAATACTTTTTCAGAGGACCGCCCTGAAATGACAGAATGTATTTTCAGAGAACTGCCCTGAAATGTTGGACACTTCTGCATGGGATGACTTTGCGTGGCAGATGTGCCTGCAGGGAATTCGAACTTATGCAGAACTGCAAAGCGAAGTCAGGCGCAGGTATCATAAAATTGTGGTGGTATGCGACGGACCGTGGAGGTTTCTGCAGAGGATCCGCACTGAGCGACATATGGATACACTGAAAGGAAATAACAGAAAGAAAGCACGGAAGCGTGCAGGGAGAAATATGAACAGAGAATATTTATGGAAGGATCCGGTATTTTCACCGGAGGAACCCCAGCCGGACCATCAGAGCATTCTGATCCCGGGCAGACGGGGAAAGCTGCTGTCCCTTTTATACAGAACAGGAGGAAAGGGTCCGCATCCTGCGGTCCTGATGTGTCATGGTTTTCCGGGAAATGAGCAGAATCTGGACATTGCCCAGGCGCTGCGGCGGCTAGGCTTTCACACCATGTCCTTTCATTACAGCGGCAGCTGGGGCAGTGACGGAGAGTATTCCTTTTCCCATTGCCTGGAGGATGCGGAGACCATCCTGGACTATATGCTGACCCATCCGGAAACAGGAATCGATCCGGACGCGGTCTATATTTTCGGACATAGCCTGGGAGGCTTTGTGGCTGCCAATCTGCTGGCCGGTCGGCAGGAGCTGAAGGCGGGTGTTTTGATGTCCCCGGCAGATCTCTGCCATACCTGCGAACGGGGTCTGGCGGATCCGGAGCTGTATCCTGTCCTTGAGGCTTCCCTGGAGGATTCCGCAGCCTGGCTGCGGGGGACAAATGCCAGTCTGCTGGCGGAAGACCTGCAGAACATGATAGCGGAACACAGATTTCTGAGTCTGGCAGATGCTCTGAGCAGGAAGGATCTGCTGATGCTGACGGCAGCGAATGACACGGCCACCCCCTTCCAATACGATCAGAAGCCCCTGCTGGAGGCCTTGGACAGGCTGGGCGGAAAAAAGTACCGGCATCTGCATTTTCAGACAGGACACGGTTATGAAAATGCCCGGATCGCCGCAACAGAAGTGATCGCGGACTATCTGCTGCAGCATGTAACAAAGGACGAAATGTGAAATACAGCATCGTGAAAGTGTGATATGGATGTTTTTGAGAAAAAGCCGATGAAAATCGGCTTTTTTGTTGGATATCCCCTGTGCGATATGTTAAACTGATTCTCTGGACAGAGATATCATTCCTGCAGAATTTCTGTACAGAAGTCTGCATTTTCCTTTCTGAGAAGAATCCAGCGATATGCTGTACAGCAGGAACACCGTGATATTTAGGCCCCCGGAGAAGGGACCTGTACCAATCAGCAGATCATGCCGCAGGCATGCATGGAGGAATATGAGCAAAAAGAACAAAACAAAGATCAACAACCCGGTTACAAAAGAGGAGAAGCGGGCCCGTCGGCAGAAGAATATGACAGGATTCAACAAATCCCTGATCTTTGCGGTGGCGCTGACGATCATCGTAGGCATTCTGATCAAGGGCTTTGGCTTCGGTGTATCCTCTTCTCAGGAGGAGTCAGAAGATACGACAGCAGAGGAAGAGACAGTGGAACTGCTCAGCGGTACTCATCACGTGGAGATCAATGTGAAGGACTATGGCACCATTTCCGTGGAACTGGATGCGGATACGGCGCCCATTACCGTGACCAATTTTGTGGACCTGGCAAAGGACGGCTTTTACGATGGCCTGACCTTCCACCGGATCATTGACGGATTTATGATCCAGGGCGGTGATCCCCAGGGAGACGGCACCGGCGGTTCCGAAAAGTCCATCAAGGGTGAATTCACAGACAATGGCGTGGAGAATGCTCTGTCTCATACCAGGGGCGCTATTTCTATGGCCAGAACGGTGGATGCAGACAGCGCGTCTTCCCAGTTCTTTATCATGCAGGCCGACAACACAGACCTGGACGGCAGCTATGCCTGCTTTGGCTATGTGACGGATGGCATGGAGATCGTGGATCAGATCTGCAAGGATACTCCCGTGCAGGATGACAATGGTACCGTGGCAGCGGAAGACCAGCCTGTGATCGAAAGTATTAAGGTTGTGGATTAAAAATAAAGAAACACTATGTAAAAAATGAGAGGGAAAGATTGATGGAAAAGAAACAGAAGAGAAGCTCTTTCAGCGGCGGCATTGGCTTTGTCATGGCTGCTGCCGGAAGCGCAGTGGGCCTGGGAAATATCTGGAGATTTCCCTATCTGGCAGCAAAAGATGGCGGTGGCGTGTTCCTGCTGGTCTATGTGATCCTGGCAGTGACCTTTGGATTCACCCTGCTGACTACGGAAATAGCTATCGGCAGAAAGACCCGGCAGGGTCCTCTGACTGCCTACAGCAGGATCCATAAAAAATTCGGCTTCATCGGTTTCCTGGGCTTCCTGGTACCTGTGATCATCCTGCCCTATTACTGTGCCATCGGCGGCTGGGTATTTAAATATCTGAGCCTGTATGTGACAAACACGCAGGATATAGCAGTTGCGGATGAGTATTTCAGTTCCTATATCACAGGTTTTCCGGAGCCGGTCATCTGGATGCTGATCTACTTCGCCATCACAGCAGTGATCATTATCCTTGGTGTGAACAAGGGTATCGAACGTTACAGCAAGATCCTCATGCCCATCCTGGTGGTCATGGTCATTGTGATCGCTGTATTCTCCATGACCCTGTCCTATACAGATGCAGACGGTGTGACCAGGACGGGTCTGGAAGGACTGGGACATTACTTTATTCCGGATTTCAGCGGCATGACGATCCAGGATTTCCTGATCGTGGTCATGGATGCCATGGGACAGCTTTTCTTCTCCATCAGTGTGGCTATGGGTATCATGGTGGCCTACGGCTCCTACATGCCCAAAGAGACCAATATGCAGAAGTCTGTCAATCATATTGAGATCTTCGACACCGGTATTGCTCTGCTGGCAGGTATGATGATCATTCCGGCGGTCTTTGTGTTCGCTGGTCTGGATGGCATGTCCGCAGGACCGGGTCTGATCTTTGTTTCTCTGCCTAAGGTTTTCGATGCCATGGGTATTGCGGGAAAGGTTCTGGGTCCTCTGTTCTTTATCGTGCTGGCATTTGCGGCCATTACTTCTTCCATTTCCATTATGGAAGCAATCGTATCCAGCCTGATGGATAAATTCCACTGGTCCAGATTAAAGAGTTCACTGATCGTCTGCGTCTACGCTGCTATTATGGGTGTGATCGTATGTCTGGGTTACAATTATCTCTATTTTGAGCAGGCATTGCCCAACGGTACCGTGGGCCAGATCCTGGATGTCATGGATTTCCTCAGCAATAACTGGCTGATGCCGCTGGTAGGTCTGCTGACCAGTATCCTGATCGGCTGGGTAGTCAAGCCGGATATGATCATCGAAGAGGTGACCCAGGGCAAGGTAAGATTCAAGAGAAAAGGACTCTACATCGTCATGATCAAATTCGTTGTACCGATCCTGCTCTTCATCCTGCTTTTGCAGTCTTTCGGTCTGTTCTGATGCAGAACTTTCTGTTTCTGAACAGCAGGAAGGACAGAAGAAAGCAGTTTACAGGAGAATCCGGACGGAGACAAGAGGACACATTCTGTGTTGCATTGCAGCATGGAAAGTGATGACAGCTTCTGTATTTCGGGGTCTGGGATATCGCATGAAGAAAGGAAGATCTCTGAGAAGAGGGGAGAACGGATGGGAACATCGGAAGTCCTTTCGGCAGAGTAAGGCATGTTAAAAAGATACAGGAGGTATGTTATGAAAGAAGAATACGAGAATGAACTGAGCAGATATCAGAGTGCGCAGCTGGCGGAAGCAAAAAAGCAGACCCGGCTGGCTCTGATCCGTACCATTCTGGTGGGATTTATCGCAGTGGTCCTGTTGGTCACTGTCCTTGTGGCAGCGGCAAAGGTGTCGAATCTGGAGACAAAGCTGGAATCGGCCATGACGACCATTGAGCAGCTGGATATGAAAGCGATCGAAGACGATCTGGATAATCTGAACAACACGCTGTCAGGTTTCAATGATGAACTCAGTGGCTCGCTGGAAAAACTCAGTACGCTGGATATTGACAGCCTGAACTCTGCGATCCAGACACTTTCCAGTGTGGTATCCGGCTTATCCGGTATCTTCGGATAAACAGTTTTATTAACTGAGGATCTGCTAAAGTTTTCGAGGTGTTATGAATGAAGTTTCATAGCACCTCTTTTTTTGAAGGCATCCTATGCTTGTCGTATGCCTCTGACATTTATCTTACATCTGCTCTGAGAGCCAGCGGTCCACATAGGGACTCTGGTCCGGTGTCAGCAGCGGCATGAAAGGATCCAGGAACCAGCCTTCCGGCTGCGTATCATCGCGATAGCAGGCGGTGCCCCATTTCAGGGGGGCGCTGTACTCGTTCCAGTGTACGTCCTTTTTCAGCCGCAGCAGGGCATCCAGCTGATCGACCGTCTTTCCCTGCCATTCTTCCCGGGGGAAATAATAATCCGCCACAGACTGGATGGAGTCCTCAATGGCGATCTGCTGCTGCCAGAAGAGGTAGGAACTTACCTGATCGGCAGGCACATTCATGCAGCTGCAGCAAAATACTGCACCATTGAGGACGGCATTGATATAGCCGCTGGCCCGGACAATGGTGGTTGTTTTATTGCCGGCACCGATATCTGCCGTATATTTTTTTGCCATGTCTTCAAAGGTTTTGTTGAATTTCATGGTGGCAATGCCGGTCAGTGTACTGCAGAGCTTCTGCACATTGTAATCGCAGTAGGCAGGAGCAGTGGGATCAGACGGCTGAAGGACCAGCAGCAGCCGATTGCCGTGGGTATAGCCCAGACGGCAGCCGGGAATATTGCGGCAAAGGAAACGCAGGGTCTGCCGCATACTGTGGATCATGACCTGGTCAAAGGGTTTTTCAAAATCTCTGGTAAAAATATCGAAGGCCAGGCCCTCCAGCAGAACAGCTACAGGCAGGTCCCTGCGAAGAGAAGCGCTGCAGGCCTGCTGCTGCAGCTGGGTCATCTGCAGATTCAGATCAGTATTTATCAGCATAAGGATACCTCCTTTTTTAGTCTCAGATACCGGGTAAGTATAAAGCCAATCTGTGGCATATTTGTGAAGAAACGCCTTTTACAAAATTTTTTGAATTCTGTAAAAAGCTGCGTAAAAAAGCCATAGATCTATGCATCACCATATTTTATGATACGCAGTTGGTATTGATTCGTTGCAGACAGCAGTCCTGCATCAGTTCGAAGACGGAAATCAATAGATTTCCTGCCTCACTTATCCCACAATTCCTCAACGAAAATTGTATGTTCTACGGGGCCTGTCCCACTCCCTGTGAACATGTGCCGGATGAAAAATTGCAAAACAGCCGGTATCATAGTATCATAAATCGAGGCACTGCGTACCATAAAATGTGGAATCACGGGAAGCGCGGCGTAGAGGTTCTTCATATTGCAGGACCGGGAGAGTCGGCAGAAGTAGGAGTGTGGCGGATGAGCGTTTTCGGCGATAGCTTCAGTAAGGAGAGCAAATGGCAAAAATATTAAAGAGTCCGGCGAAATATGTGCAGGGCAAAGGTGTGCTGGGGGAACTTGGCAGATATCTGGAAGGGCTGGGCAGCCGGTTCCTGCTCCTTCAGACAGAGGGTGGTCAGCGAAGAAACATGGCGCTGCTGGAAAAATGTTTTGCCGGTACCGACAATACGGTCCAGTATGAGATCTTTCGCGGAGAATCCACCAGGGAGAAATGTCTGGGACTGGCAAAGAAATGTCAGGAGGAGAAGATCTCCGCAGTGATCGGCATTGGCGGCGGAAAGGTGCTGGATACGGTAAAAGGCGTGTCCTATTACGCGGGTATTCCGGATGTCATCATTCCCACTGCCTGCTCCACAGACGCTCCATGCTCCTCCCTGAGTATCCTGTATGATGACGATGGTGTCTTTGACAGCTACCTCTTTCTGCCTGCATGCCCCAATGTGGTGATCGTAGACAGCGAGGTGATCTGCAAGGCGCCGGCAAGACTGCTGGTGGCCGGCATGGGAGATGCCATGGCTACCTGGTTCGAGGCGAGAGCCTGCAGGAGAAGCGGCAGCAACAATCAGCTGGGGGCTCATCCCACCCGGACGGCCACAGAACTGGCCGCTTTGTGCTGGAAATATCTGAAGGCAGACGGCCTGAAGGCAAAACAGGCAGTGGAAGCCGGCAAGATCACGGATTCTCTGGAAACTATCATTGAGGTAAATACCTATCTTTCCAGCGTAGGCTTTGAAAGCGGCGGCCTTGCTGCGGCCCACGGGATCCAGAAAGGATTTACGGTCATTCCGCAGCTTCATCAGGCATATCATGGGGAAAATGTTGCCTTCTGTACCCTGGTCCAGCTGGTTCTGGAACAGGCGCCGGAAGGGGAACTGGGGGAAGTTGCGGATTTCTGCCTGCAGGTAGGGCTTCCCCTGTCATTTGCAGATCTGGGATATCCTGATGTGCGGAAGGAAGATGTCCGAAGGATCGTCCGGAAGGCACTGGTACCCGGATCGACCATTCACAATATGCCCATGCAGGTCACAGAGGATCTGCTGGAGGAAGCTTTGCTGAAGGCCGACCGGTTCGGACGCCGGTATGCGGGGAGCAGGTGAGAGAAAAGCGCAGACTACATGTATCAGCACAGTCTTTTCAGGAGGGAGCATGCGGAAACCTGCAAGCAGACTTTATCTTGCAAATACAGAGGCATTGAAGTCTCCGGCCGTTTATGAACGGGCTATGGAAATGGTCAGTCCGGAGCGCCGGGAAAAGACCCGAAAGCTGCATATGGAAAAAGACCGCAGATTATCCCTGGGTGCCGGACTGCTGCTGCAGCAGGCTCTGGCAGACTATCTGGGACAGATGGAGGATAGAAATTCCATTTTTGCGAAATCTGTCGGGATTCCGAAAGATCCGGTCAGTGGGAAGATCGCGGCGCCCAGGGAGTTGGAAGAGGAAAAGGCAGCGGCGTTCCGGAATATGGAAGAGAAGGCAGCTGAGCTCAGGGATATGGAAAAGAAGGCAGCAGAGATGATCGGAAGACCGGGGCAGGGAAGGACAGAAGGATCGGAAGATCCGGAGCAGAAGATGCTAGCTGAGTTCCGGCATCAGTGGCAGGAGAAAGAAAAAGGATCGGAAGATTTGGAACTGAAGAAGGCAGCAGGGCTCCGGAATCAGTGGCAGGAGAAGACAGCAGAATCAGGAAATTCTGAGAAGGAAAAGATGGCAGAGATCCGGGATCCGGGGCATGCAACCCGACGGGGGGCGTCATATGACCTGCAGTTTTCTTATGGAGAAAAAGGAAAACCCTACCTCCAAGGGGAGGGCATGCCCTTCTTCAACTGCTCCCATGCGGGAGATCTGGTGCTGTGCGCCGTATCCGACCGGGAGATCGGCTGTGACATAGAAGTCTGCGGAAAATCCGGAGCAAAGATCGCGAAGCGTTTCTTCCAGCCGGCGGAGCAGCAGTGGATCCAGGCGGCGGATCCGAAAGAACAGCCCGGCATTTTCTGTGAACTCTGGACCAGAAAAGAGAGCTTTCTCAAGGCATGCGGACAGGGACTGTCTCTGCCGATGAATTCTTTTTCTGTTCTGACAGAGGAGGAGAAGCTGCTTCTCGCGGGCCAATCCGACACAGAAAACGATAGAAATTTAAAGGAGAACATAGTCTCTGAGGAAAGCAGAAGAAGTGTTAGCGTGACCGCTTTTTCCACGGAGAAAAGAAGCAGTTCCTTTGAAAAATATGCCGCCAGGAGAAATCCTTCTGCTGCGGAGATTCCTTATCAGGGGATGACCTACTATTGCAGAAATCTTTCCGTGGGAGAGGGCTACAGGGCAGCGGTTTGCGGTCTGGATCCGGCGCTCCGGGAGGAGGATTTGCCGGTGCACGTATGTGAACTGATTTTTCGGGTTTAGCGACCCGCGGGAACGTATCCGGCCGGACACATGTTCACATGGAGTGGGGAGGGGCTCATGGAATGTGAATGTTCTTAGTATAGCTTCGCTTTCAACAGCAGCTCTGCATAAGTCTGAAAACGGAAATCCGTAGATTTCCTGTCTCACTGATCTCACAATTTTCACAATTCCATCTGCGAAAAATGTGCGCAATATGGTGACAATGGTTAGATAAATATGATACAATCAAACATGTATTGGTCTTGCGTGACCGTGTGACCAAATAACATTTTTTGCGTGACCAAAGATCAGTGATATCTCTGAAAACGCTGCAGGAAGGAGGAGCAGGCATGTCGACTACAGTCTATTACATCGAAGTAAATATGATCTGCGTGGTTTTGCTTGCTCTGTTTTTGTATGGCACAGTCCGGGGCGGTTACCGGAGTGTACGAAATCATCTGTATCAGAAGATGCTGCTATCAGCCATGGTTCTTTCTGTTATGGATATGATCGCCGGTACCCTGCGGGGAAGGATGTTTGAGGGAGCTGCCACACTCCTGTGGAGTTCCAACATGCTCCACCTGATCAGCAGTGTTCTGCTGGTGTATTTCTGGCTCTGCTACAGTTCTCAGGTTCTGTTCGGCGGGATCGGCAGAAAGCTGCTGCTTCTGAGCCGTCTGGCCTGTCTGGCTGTGGTTATTCTGATCCTGACAGCGCCGCTGAATGGATGGATCTTTACCATCGATGCGGAAAATCTCTATCACAGAGGTCCTCTGATCTGGATCTACTGGATCATTGCCTATCCCTGTGAGATCGGACCGTCTGTTGTGGCCCTGTTTGTCAAAGGCAATGCGGAGAAGAAAAAAGCCGTGGCCTTGTTTGCTGTCATGCCTGTGACTGCATCTGTCCTGCAAATGCTTTTCTATGGTGTCACCCTGACGCAGGTGGGTGTCACCTGTGGCCTGGTTCTGTTGTATATCACGCTGCAATCCCAGGAGGTCAATGAAGCGCGGCTCCGGGCTGATATGCTGGACAATATTTCCTCCACGGATGCGCTGACAGGCCTGCGCAATCGCCGGGCTTATGATACGACTCTGGATGAGCTGGAAAAAGAGGACTGGGTCGGTGTGGTATTTCTGGATCTGAACGGTCTGAAAGTGACCAATGATACGCTGGGTCATAAGGCCGGAGATGACATGCTCTGCAAATTTGCTGCTTTCCTGCTGGAGTACTTTGATCATGAGCAGATCTTCCGGATCAGTGGAGATGAGTTTGTGGTTCTGTGCGAGGCAGGGGAACATTTCGAACGGCGGGTCGGAGAGATGCAAAAGGTCATTGGTGACCGGGCGGCCCATGGTGTATTGACCGGCCAGGGCAAGGATGTGCTGGCACTGATCAGCGGCGCAGAGAAGCGGATGTACGAGGACAAACATCGGTACTATATCCGCACCGGACGAGATCGCAGGACCCGGTGAGAGCGTAGTGCATCGAGCGGTATGTATGTTGCTGGAGGTGCTGGTCAAAAAGTGCCGGAGAAAGATGACTTCAGCCGGTTACGAGTCCCCTGCCAGAATATATTTGAAGAACATGGATCAGAAAGAACCCGGCAGATCAGGATCAGATCGGCCGGGTTTCTGTGTGGGAAAAAAGCTCGCACTCGATCTCGTAAATATCATCTATGGGAATTCTTGTATCCTCAGCCGGCAGGTCCTGCGTGCGGAGCAGGAGGACCCGTGCCACCGGATCCAGTCTGCGAAGGATTCCCCGGAGGGTCTCATAGGATCCTCCTTCTTTTTTTGTATCCGGGCGGAAATATAGGAGTCTGATCTGCGGAGTCTCCTCCAGGTGCTCCAGCAGGATCTGCAGTTTTTCATCCAGCCGGGATTTCTCATTTTCATCCAGCAGGATCCTTTTCTCTGTCAGTCTGGCGGTCTCAGACACGCAGTCCCCGTAGCCGGTCAGGGCTGCAAAAGGGGAGAACTGGGCTGCCCGCTGCTCCATGGAAAGGGGCGGATGGGTGTGGGAGCGATGATGCTCCAGTTCTATGATGTCGTCATATCTGTGTGGATCTTTCATAAAAATCTCCATTCCGCGCTTCCCGCGACTCCACATTTTATGATACGCAGTTGGAATTGCTCTGCTGCAAGCAGCGGCTCTGCATAAGTTCGAAGACGGAAATCAATAGATTTCCTGTCTCACTTATCCCACAATTCCACCAACGAAAATTGTGTACCTGTACTATGGTGCTCAGGCCCGGTGACCGCCTACCTGATTGTTTCTCTGCAGGCCGGTGGCGCCTTCCTCCAGATTCATGCCCTTGATCATGGCGTTTTTTCCAAAGCGTTTCTGCACTTCCAGCATGGCCAGCTGGGCATGCTTCTCCCTTTCCGCAGTCCTGGCCTGCTGTTTCTTTTCTTTCTCCAGCGCCTGATAATCTGTAAACAGATCCAGCTGCTCATAGGCAGTCTTCCGGGCAGCCTCTGCCTCCGGCAGCAGACGTCCCGCGGAGAGGGTGATCCGTCGGATAAGCAGAGAGGGATTCACGATCCTGTCAAAGAGGGCGAGGGTTTGCTCGGTCAGCTGTCTTGCGGAATTGGTGGCCTCCGGCAGAGAGACGGATCCGTGGGCATGAGCCGGCACCCTGCGGCCATAGTGATCTGTGGTCACAGGACCTTTGTACAGTTTTCTCCGCTCCGGGTCGGTCAGATTTTCCCTGTCATAGCCAAGGGTCAGAGTGACCTGATCTGTGACCAGCTCCTTTTCCAGAAGCTCCAGGGCCAGACTGTCGATCATCTCATGGGTGATGAGCCGGGCGGTTTTTGCCGGATGGGGACAGGCGAGGGCCTGGCCGCTGCCGAGGGAATTGTTCTTTGGCTTGTATTTTTTAATCTCGGAGATGGGACAGGGCTCCCAGCCCCAGGCATGGTCGATCAGCAGCTCGGCATTGATGCCGAACATGCGGTAGAGCAGGTCTTCATTGTAGAATTCATCTGCCCGGCCAAGAGAACAGCGGGCGATATCGCCCATGGTGGTCAGGCCGGCGGCCTGCAGCTTTTTTGCCAGACCGCGGCCCACCCGCCAGAAATCTGTCAGGGGTTCATGAGTCCAGAGACGCCGCCGGTAAGAGATCTCATCCAGCTCTGCGATCCGGACGCCGTTTTCATCTGCGGAGATATGCTTGGCTTCGATGTCCATGGCCACCTTGCACAGGTAAAGATTTGTGCCGATGCCTGCGGTGGCGGTGATGCCAGTCTCCTGCAGGACATCCAGGATCATCTTCATGGCCAGCTCCCGGGGTGTCATGTTGTAGGCTCCCAGGTAAGCAGTCACATCCAGGAAGACTTCATCGATGGAGTAGACGTGGATGTCCTCCGGCGCAATGTAGCGCAGATAGATGCCGTAGATCTTTGAGGAGATCTCCATGTATTTTCGCATCTGCGGTACTGCAATGATGAAATCCAGTCCCAGGGAAGGGTCTGCCGCCAGTTCCGTGCTATGGACAGAGGTGGCCCGGAAGGTGTATGGCCCGCAGCCATCCGCAGGTTCCGCTTTTACCGCACAGCCAAGACGGACCGCCTCCCGCAGGCGGGCGGCATTGACCTCTTTTACCCGCTGTTCTGCCTCAAAGAGTCTGGCTCTGCCGGGGATCCCGTATGCTTTCAGAGAAGGAGAGACGGCCAGGCAGATGGTCTTGCTGGTGCGGGAGGCATCTGCTACCACCAGATTTGTGGTCAGGGCATCCAGGTCCCGCTCACGGCATTCCACAGAGGCGTAGAAGGATTTCAGATCTATGGCGATGTAGGTTCTGGTTTTTGTTTTTTGCATCTTCATAGTGATGTGGCAGCGTCATGTGCACTGCCTGAGATTTTTTGGGGTGATCACTGAAAGGGAAACTTCCTGCGTCACAGAAAGCATCCATACCGTGCTTCCCGCAACTACACCAACGAAACTCGTGTACTCTATGGGGCCTTTCCCAATCGCACACAATTTTTTGGGTTCATCATAGCCTGAAAACGTTCGCACCAACCACTGAAGGGCATTCTGCGCCTATTTCCGGCCCATGGACGCACGCATATCCTAAAAAATGGACATGGCACTCTGTGCCACCATGTTTTATGATACCTACGCCTGACTATGCTTTGTCCTTGTCAGGCTGAAAAAGTAATTGAAACAAATGTGGTCTGTGTGTTTCATCCGACTACATCTTAGCACATCTGAAAAGTCATTTCAAGAACATATGTTCGATTCCAAGGCGCGCCAGATCATAAACAAGGTCTGTCCATGCACCGATATACCGGCCTCAGGTTGGCTAGCGTGGCGCAATCGCCTGTTTCTAAAAAAATGTACATGTGGTATGATAGGGCAGATGGCATGTATAAATGATGCAAACTTCCTTTTGCAGAGGTTTTGTTCAGATTGCTGTGTGGTGAGCATGTGTTTTGGCATTTCCCGCAGGCGGATGTTCAGAACAGCAGCCCGCCCATGCAGTAGGTCTGATGTTTTTCAGAGAGAAGCGGCAGAGGGAGTTCGGGATCATGAAATAATTTCCATTCATATAGAAAACATTCACGGTACGTTGCGTACCACCACAATTTTATGATACCTACACAGAAAAGAAAGGCAGAGTGATCCGAGGCAGGATCACCGGGAGAAGATCATGGCAAAGAACAAGAGAAGGGATGCCGGTCTGGAGCATGTGCTGCAGCTGGGCATCAGCGCTTTTAAAAATGACAAAGATATTGTAAATGAACTGAGCCGTAAGTACGGCCAGAAGGAAGGGGCCCGCCTGGCGCAGGAGCTTCTGGAAGATGTGGAAGAGGGCGGACGTGTCTCCTATGAAAAAAAGAACAGGGACTATGATCTGGCCATGCTGCTGAGCGGCGGCTATGACGCAAATATCGTCCGGGCGGCATGCAACTGGCTGGCAAAGAACAAGATCGCTTTCGGCCAGAACATTCTGGAGATCGGCTGCGACTGCGGCTTCATGACCTGCTTCATGGCAGCCATGTTCCCGGAGCGGCATTTCGTTACTATTGACAGAAATAATGCTGCCATCGAGATCGCCCGGAAGAACAGCCTGAAATTCGGCCTGAAAAATATTGATTTCATCTGCATTGAGGCAGCGGACCTGCCAGCGGGAAAATTTGACACCGTGATTTCCATGCGGACGCTGTTTGAGAATAGTGACAGGGAAAATATCCGGGAGCATTGTGAGCAGCTGATGGTGCAGGCGGGTGCCTATGCGGAAAAATTTGATGCCTATGCAAAACTGCTGAGCCGTCTGGTAAAGGAGGAAGGTACCATCATTACCCTGGAGCAGATGGGGACGGATGCAGCCTTCCTCGGCTGGCTGAAGAGTCTGCATGACTCAGATTTTGGGGTGAATTTTGTCTCCTGCAAGCAGTTGACAGTGCAGGAAAATGAAAAGGATGTTCCCTATCAGGCTCTGGTGGCTTACAAGGGAAAGACCAATCAGTGGGAGGATCTCTATGCCTTCTGGGAGTCCGGACTCGGGATCGCGCCGGGAGAGTCTGTTTTCCATGGATGGGCAGCGGATGCGCTGGTGCAGAACAGCTGCTGCGGCGTGATCGAAGGCTATTTCATCACGGACAAGGACAACAATGACGTGGGAAAGGGTGCCATCTATGAGACGGAGTATCCTGAGACGGTCATGTATTATTTTTATAATGGAGAGGAAAGATTCCTGGGTGTCTATGACAGAGCAGGCCTGGATCAGATCCGGACAGACCTGCAGGAGAAGATAGAGACCAATCGGAAGATCGGCTTCCTGGAAGTGCCGTTTACCATGCAGGACGGCAAGGAGCAGCGGCAGGATCTGGCAGATCTTCTGGCGGGTACGGAGAAGGAGTGACCTGAAGGAACACGTTCTGAAGAAGAACTTACCGCAAAGAAGCCCATTTTGAAGAAAGACAGACTGTGAAGGAGTACGTTTGGAAGAATGACTGACCTGAAGGAGCCCGTTCTGAAGAAGGAAAGACTGTGGGGGAGCGTGTCCGGGCGGAGAACTTACTGCAATGCAGCAGATTCTGAAGAAGGACTGACTGTGGGGGAGTACGGCCGGGAGAAGGGTTGACTCGAAGGAGCCCGTTCTGAAGAAAGACAGACTGTGGGGGAGTACATCCGGGGCAGACGAAGTGAATGTGTGGAGACTGTCAGAGCGGAAGAATCGATACTTGAGAAGAGTTGCGGAAGAAGCGCAGCTCTTCTTTTTTGATATGCATGAGTCCATGGGCTGGAAACAGGTGCAGAAATCCCTTCAGGGTTTGCTGCGAATGTTTTTAGACTATGGCGAACAAGCAAAAATTGTGTGTGATTGGTGGTTGACAGGTCCATGTGTTCTCGTTATAATTACTTCATTGCTTTAAAGCATCTGCACTTTAATGTGATGCACTGACTCGTTAAAATGTTTAACACAGGTTTGACAATTGATAGTTCGGAAGATTCAAAACAGATTTGATGTCCCGGAAGCTTGAAAGGTTCAATCCTGGGTTGATGAGCCAAAAGCCTGAAAGATTCAGAGCAGGTTCGGTGATTCGAAAGCCTGAAAGATCCGGAATAGGTTCAACGATCCGGGGGCCTGGAAGTTCCGGCAAGGATTTAACAGTTCAGAACCCTGAAAGATCTGGCATAGGCTCAATGGTCCAAAAACCTGGAAGGTTCAGAGCAGGTTCGAAGGTTGAATGTCAGGAAGGTTCGAAATCTTTGAAACCCCGGAATTCTGAATGGGACAGACGAGAAAGAACCTGTCGGAACCATCAAGGTAGAGGCAGTCATCGCAGCAGCAGGAAAAATGAGTTGGAGGAGATAACAAAATGTCTAAAGAAGTACTCTGTATCGTCATGCTTGTCATTTTCTTTGCCATCATGATCTATGTTGGCTTATATTCCAGAAAGCATGCCACAGATGTCAATGGTTTCGTACTGGGAGGAAGAAGCGTAGGTCCCTGGCTGACCGCGTTTGCTTTCGGTACCTCGTATTTTTCAGCAGTTATTTTTGTAGGCTATGCCGGTCAGTTCGGATGGAACTTCGGTATGGCATCTACCTGGGCAGGCCTGGGAAATGCCTTCATCGGCTCCCTGCTGGCATGGAATGTGCTGGGCAGAAGGACCAGGATCATGACGCAGCATCTGGATGCAAAGACCATGCCGGATTTCTTCGGCAAGAGATTCGACTCCGTGCCTCTGAAGGTGTGGGCATCCATTATCGTATTTGTTTTCCTGATCCCTTATACAGCATCCCTGTACAATGGTCTTTCCAGTCTGTTTGGTCTTGTATTTGACATTCCTTACTGGGTAGTCATTGCCATCATGGCCGTGCTGACAGGCGTATATGTTATTTTCGGCGGCTATATGGCTACAGCCATCAATGACTTTATCCAGGGTATCATCATGCTGTTCGGTATCGCTGCAGTTATTGGTGCGGTACTGGTGGACAACGGCGGTCTGGTAGAAGCAACCAAGACCCTGGCCACTGTAGAAGGTGATGCAGGCTGGGCCGGCGCTTATACAGCATTTTTCGGACCGGATCCCCTGGCTCTGCTGTTTGTAGTCATTCTGACCTCCCTTGGCACCTGGGGACTGCCTCAGATGGTGGGTAAGTTCTACGCCATCAAGAGTGAAAATGATATTCACAAAGGTACTGTGATCTCTACTGTTTTCGCTATTATCGTCGCCGGCGGATGCTATTTCCTGGGCGGCTTCGGCAGACTCTATGCCGACAAGATTACTATTAATGAAGCAACTGGAAAGCCTCTGTTTGATACCATTATTCCCACCATGCTTTCCACCCTGCCTTCCATCGTCATCGCCATTGTGATCGTGCTGGTGCTTTCCGCATCCATGTCCACACTTTCTTCCCTGGTGCTGACTTCCAGTTCTACATTTACACTGGATGTGATCAAACCAGTGAAGAAGAAAGAGATGTCCGAGAAGAAGCAGGTTTCCACCATGCGGATCTTCATCGTATTCTTTATCGCGGTATCAGCTGTGATTGCTATTTTCAAGGATGCGCATCCGGAGGTGACTTTCATCGCGCAGATGATGGGCGTTTCCTGGGGCGCACTGGCCGGCGCCTTCCTGGCTCCCTTCATGTACGGCCTGTACTGGAAGGGTGTGACCAAGGCAGCAACAGCAGTCTGCTATGTATGGGGC
>R14__coassemble_820_pt1 | contig 18620 bp, 12 predicted proteins | sample R14__metabat2_high_PE_030 | metagenome-assembled genome bin R14 | reverse complement strand
CCACTTCCTGATTTACTTCGGAAACCGCTACTACTGTACATCCTGTGATCTTCTCTGTCAGTCTTTTCACGTGCTCTCTGCCGATGGCACCCAGACCAACCACACCGATTCTTAAATCTGCCATTTGTCTGCCTCCTGTTGTCTGATATTTTAGCAGTGATCTGCCCGCCATGCTGCTGCATTTTCGGGCTGCTGCGCAGGTGGAGGTGGATACAGCAAACTTCAAAGCTGCTGTCCGGAATGACACACAGCTTTCTTCCTCAACCGACCTGATACAGCTTCGGTTCATTGTTGTTTTCACCAATTTCACCCGCTGTTTAAAGTATAATTCTGTATACTTTGTCTGTCAATTGCAGAATCTTGCTCTGTTTGTCCGAAAAAAGCCCGTAAAAAAGCCGTCCGGTTTTCACCGTACGGCTCTGATGTTCCTTTTCTTGCTTTCCAGTCTTACCGGCAGAGATCATTTTCACTTCCCTGTCTATTTGTTTTGCCTTCTTGTCTTTGTCTCCTTATCCACGCATCCTCATCTCTGCGTTCTTATTTTTTATGCTTGCTTTCTTATTACATACATTCTCTTACCTTCATTTTCAGAGAAGGCACTTTTCAGCAGCATCCTTTCCCAAAGCCGGAAAGCATCAGCAGCATTTACGGCATTTCTTCCCAAAGCTGGAAAGCATCAGCAGCATTTACGGCATTCCTTCCCAAAGTTGGAAAGCAACAGCAGCATTTGCGGCATTCCTTCCCAAAGCCGGAAAGCATCAGCAGCATTATTGCATTTCTTCCAGATGGATCGTTCTCTCCTCGTCCAGGGAAAGGTAGCAGGCATCCACGCACCGCATGGTATCCAGATTGTCACGCAGAGAATTCACAGGCTCTCTGCCATTTTCCAGTGCGATCATCAGCTCTGCCATGGGACCGCTGAAGGCATGGGGAAACCATGCTTTTTCCCAGGAGGGCGCGATCCATGTGCCGGGCAATTCCGTGCTTGCCATACGGAAAGTACTGGGGCTGATCTCCGGAAAATCCGGCCAGCCGATCCGACCGATGGCAATGCCTTTGGTACCTTCTACCCGCCATTCGATATAACGATCCCTGGCGGCAGGCTTATCCGGACCTGTGAATTTATCATCCAGAATGGTGGCCAGCAGACCATCTTCATATTGATAAACGATCTGGGAGATGCCATCCCTGTGCTTACATTTCTCTTTTGGATCCTGTCTGCAGAAGGCTGCCAGCTTCTGCGGCGTCCCGAAAAGATACCGGAAAACGTCCAGATGATGGATGGCCATATCCAGGATCTCAAAGCGGCCATAAGCCTCATAAAACTTCTGGATCTCAGACTGTGCCCGCATGTCAATGGAGGCTACCACAGGTGTACCGATATACCCCTGCTCCATGGCATATTTCAAAGCACGTACAGACTGATCATAGCGCATATTCTGATTCACGGCGATCACAATGCCGGCTTTCTCTGCCAGTTCCAGCAGGTCCTTCGCCTGCGCCGTGTTCAACGCCACCGGCTTCTGACAAAGGATCCCCTTTACCGTACCTCTGGCGCAGATCTTTTTCACCAGTTCCACCTGGATGTGCGGCGGCAGACCGATATCAATGATCTCGAGCTCTGGGTCATCGATCAGAGCATCCATACTTTCATACACCTGGGGAATTCCATATCGTTCAGCTGTCTTCCGGGCATTCTCATAGGTTCTGGATGCGATGCCTTTCACGCAGAAGCCATTCTGCCGGTATGCCTCCAGCTGGCAGTCCGCCATAATAAAGCCAGAGCCGAGGCAGCCGATCTTATAATCCTTCTTTACCGGAAGCGGAAATTCTGTTGCGGCGATTATGTCATTGCAAAGTTTGTTCATCTTGTCCTCCATGATGTGAAAAGAGGCAGGACGCAAAAATGCATCCTGCCCCAAATACATACTGTATTCTTTTCAGAGATCTCAGAATTACTTTCTGGAGATGGCCTTCTTCACTGCTGCGATGATGTCAGCTGCGCGAAGATTGTACTCATCCATCAGGAAATCCTGCGGACCAACCTGGCCCCAACGATTCAGGATACCAACACGCTCGATGGGAACCAGAGTATCGGAAGAAACGATGGTGTTTGCAACTGCGGAACCAAGGCCTGTGCCAACCTGATGATTCTCAGCAACAACGATCGCACCTGTCTCTTTAGCTGCCTTCAGGATGATCTCCTCATCCAGAGGCTTCCATGTGTGCATATCGATCAGACGTACGGAAACGCCCTCTGCTGCCAGCTGCTCCTCAGCCTTCAGAGCCTCGTCTACCATGATACCGGAAGCGATGATGGTAACATCGGAACCGTCTTTCAGGGTAACGCCCTTGCCAAGTTCGAAATCAGAACCGTCTTCATAAACCTTTACGATACCCTTACGAACCAGTCTCATGTAGGTCAGATAGGGAACGTCTGCCAGCTTCTTTGTCAGAGCTGCTGTCTGAGCATAGTCAGCGGGATCTACGATCACGATATCCGGAACGTTCATGTACAGACCCATATCCTCGAAAGGCATATGTGTTGCGCCGTTGAATGCTGCTGTTACGCCCGGGTCAGAACCAACGATGTGTACCGGCCACTTGGAGTAACCTGCGGACAGGAATGCCTGGTCAAATACACGACGGGATGCGAAGCAACCGAAAGAATGTACGAAGCAGGGAACACCTGTTGCTGCGATACCTGCTGCAACGCCAACACCATTCTGCTCTGCGATACCTGCGTTGAAAACTCTTTCCGGATGAGCTTTCTTCATCTTGCCTGTGTTGATACAGCCCATCAGGTCACAGTCAACGTGTGCAAGCGGCTTGCCGGCGTCCATCATCTCGATCATAGCATTGATATATGCGTCACGGTTTGCACGAGAATCTTTTTCATGTTTACCAATCAGTGTATATGTCATCTTCGTATTCCTCCTTCTAATCAAGCACGAACAGCTGCCAGCTTAGCCTCAGCTGCATCGATAGCTACCTTCCACTCATCTTCAGAAGGCTGAGAGGAATGTGCGCCGCTGGGCTCTGCGAATGTAACGCCCTTGCCCTTAACAGTGTTCAGGATGATTGCTGTCGGAACGCCCTTGGTCTCCAGAGCTGCCTGTACAGCATCATAGATCTGCTCTACATCATTTCCGTCTGCTACATTTACAACATTCCAGCCAAAAGCGTCGAACTTAGCGCCGATACCTTTACCATGGTTCAGGATATCCTCTACAGCGCCGTCCAGCTGACGACCATTGTTGTCTACGAAGCATACGAAATTGTCAAGTTTGTAATGGTTTGCAAACTGAGCTGCCTCCCAAACCTGACCTTCATCGGACTCACCGTCACCTACGAAGCAATATACGCGGCTGTCCTTACCCTGCATCTTCAGACCCAGAGCTGCGCCGACTGCCTCAGAGATACCCTGGCCCAGAGAACCTGTTGTCAGGTCTACGCCGGGAGTCATCAGACGGTCTGTATGAGACGGGAATGTTGTGTGGGGCTGGTTCAGCTGATAAGCGTTCTCAACGGGATAGTAACCCTTAACGCCCAGTGTTGCGTACATAACCGGTCCGCCATGTCCCTTGGACAGTACACACCAGTCTCTGTCTTCCCACCTGGGGTTCTTGGGATCCACATTCATCACTGCTCCGTACAGAACTGCATATGCCTCAGCCAGGGAAGCGGAACCGCCCACATGACCAAAGCCACGAGAGTGAATAATCTTCAATGTCTCAACGCGGATCTCTTCCGCCAGCACACGAAGCTCCTGCATCTTCTCTTTTTTATCCATGTTTTCCTCCTTCGTGAGAACCCGGTCAACAGATGTTGCGGATTCCGTAATAATGTTACTGCGTTAATCACACTAATTTGATAATATGCCAAAACTCTGCCAAAAGCAAGCCAAATTTAGCCGGAAAGTCACCAACGGGATTTTTTTGTATTTTCGCCGGAGCTGTGACGGATGATCATCAGTTCCACGCTGAGTACATCATTCATTTTTCCCGTCTTTACCGCCTCCTCTGCAGCGACAAAATCCTCCATGACCCTTTCCAGGGAGATCAGGGAATACTTTCCGGCGATCTGCAGATAATTTCTCACTGTAAAGGGCGGCACACCTGCCGCTGCGGCAATGCTCTTCTGATCCCGCCCTGTGGTGGAGAGCAGCTTTACATTTCGCAGCAGACGAAACTCCCTGGCCAGCAGGTACAGGATCCGGCCCGGCGGCTCCTTCAGCGCCAGCAGTTCATAATACATGGCAAGAGCTTCCCGCTGCCTGCCGCTGCTGACAGCCCGTACCATTTCAAAGATGCGGTTCGTCAGCTGGGTAGTGCAGACCGCTTCTATGTCCGCCGCCGTGATCACTTCCCGCCCCAGCGTATAGGAGACCAGTTTTTCCAGCTCCCGGTCGATCATGCCCATATCTGTCCCCGTTTTTTTCAGGAACAGTTCCAGATTTGCCCGGCTGATCTTCTTATTTTCCCGTTTCAGGACGTTCAGGATAAAAACCGTCAGCTCTTTTTCTTTCTGAGGAGCGAACTCCGCTGCACAGCCATGCTTTTTGACTGCTTTGTACATCCGGCTTCTTTTGTCCACATCCTTCTCGCAGAAGATCAGGACCAGATAGTCCGGAAGCCCGGCCAGGTAATCTGCCAGCCGATCGGTCTTGTTTTTGAAAAATCCGGTGTCTGCCAGCAGGATCACCCGCCGTTCGGCAAAAAAGGGCAAAGTCTCGGCCAGATCAATGATCTCGCCTTCCTTCAGCCCTTTTCCCTCCATGCGGCTGAAATTCATGGTGTCGCCTTCCGGCACCAGTGCCTTCACCAGCTGCTGCTGGTACTTCTGCAGCAGATAGGTCTCCTCTCCATACAGGAGATAGGCCCTGTGAAAGCTGTTTTTTCTGATATCATCCGCAATCTGCTTCATGAGTACACCAATAGATTTCTGTATTACTTGTTGGGGTTCTTGATGGTCTCCAGGCCGTCGGGACCTGCGGAGATGATCAGGTCTGTTGTATTCAGGAAGAAGCCTGTCTCCAGAACACCCAGAATGCCCTTCAGGAATGCCTGCATGGCAGCATAATCCTTGCCGAACTTTGTATTTGTATACTTGGTATCCAGGATATAGCAGTGATTGTTTGTTACAAAGACGGAACCATCCTTGTTCATACGCAGAGTGGGTTCAAAGCCGGCTTCTTCCATCTTCTTGATCACGTGCTTGTAACCGAAGGCAGCCACCTCAATGGGAAGGCCGAAATCGCCGATCTCTTCTACCAGCTTAGCGCTGTGACATACCCAGATGTTGTATTTTGCGGTCTGGGAAACAACCTTCTCACGGAACAGAGCGCCGCCGCCGCCTTTGATGCCATTGAAAGCGGGATCCACTTCATCCACACCGTCGATGCAGATGTCCAGTACGGGAACATCATTGGTGTCCAGAAGCGGGATACCCAGGCCCTTTGCCTGCTCTGTAGAAGCGTCGGAAGTGGATACGCACTTGATGTTCAGACCTTCTTCCTTTACTCTCTGGCCCAGCTTTTCGATCAGGTAGTAAGCAGTGGAACCGGTACCGATACCTACCAACATGCCGTCCTTTACGTACTTCGCTGCTTCATAGCCTGCCAACTGTTTTTCGTTCATGATCCTTCTCTCCTTTTCTTAAAATATTCATGCCGCATGCCGCGGCATCAGAATTTACGATACAGACGCACAGCTTTTTCCCTGTGCTGCAGTCCTTTTCATAATAATACATGCCTCTGTCGAATGCAAGGGAGAGGCACCTGCAGCAGAGCAAAAAAGACAACTGCAGGCCGGTCTCCCGCAGCTGTCTTTTTCAGGTCAGGTTTTTCTGTTTTCGTGTCCGCCGGTGCTTACTTACTCCTGAACACTTTCATAGTCCAGCTCGTCCTTTGCTGCCAGGGTCACCTGGTAAGTATGCTCCACATACTCTCCTTCATTGGCCCGGGCAATGGTAACATCCACGGTCTCACCGGCTGTATAATATTCCATGATGCTCTTCAGGGTATCATAGGAACTTACGGTTTTTCCGTCAAATTTTACAATGATATCGCCATTTTTCAGTCCGGCTGCTGCAGAGGGACCTTCCGGTACGATATTGTAAATGCAGGCTCCCTGGGGCATACCATAGATCTGGGCCGACTCTGCAGTAACGTCCGCAATGGTCACACCAAGATATCCTGCATTCTCCTCGGATACCCGTTCCCGGGTCTCCATGGTCATCAGATCTTCCAGGATGGGCATAGCCTTGGCAATGGGAATGGCGTAGCCCATATTTTCCACAGATGCCGTACCGTAGCCGGAGGAGCCGGCCTTGGCTTCATTGATGCCGATCAGTTCCCCCCGCATATTCAGCAGGGCGCCGCCGCTGTTGCCGCCATTGATGGCAGCATCCGTCTGGATCAGACCGGTGGATTCAAAGGTGGTTCCATCCTCATAGGACAAAGTCAGGCTGCGGTCAAAGGCGCTGACATAGCCGGCTGTTACGGACTGGCCATATCCCAGAGCGTTGCCGATAGCCACTACCTGGTCTCCCAGTTCAAGGGCATCGGAATCTCCGATGGTAATGGCAGCGATCTGGCTTCTGGTATCCTCACTGATATCTTCCAGCTTCACTGCAACGATCGCCAGGTCATTGTCAGTGTCCGTTCCCTTGAGGGAAGCGTCCACTGTGGTCTCGTCTATAAATCCGACTGTAATGCTGTCCGCATCCACGATCACATGATTATTTGTTGCGATCAGGAGCTCTGTTTCATTTTCTCCCACAATGACGCCTGTTCCTGCACCCTCTGCCTGATATTCACTGCTCTGGCCGAAGAAGGTCTGAATCTCCTCTGTGGTCAGAGTCGTCACAGTGACCATGGAAGGCATGGCGCTCTTGGCTACATCATCCACGATGCCGTCATCCACATCTGCCACATCGATGGCAGTATTATCCGATGCTGCATCCGATGCACTCTCTGCCGCAGAATCACTTCCGTCTGCGCCGGAACCGCTGCCATCTTCATTTCCGCCGGCACCGATCTCCGGTGCGGATGCTTCTGCCGTTTCTTTGACGGAATTGCTGCCTGTCAGCAGTCCTGCCGTATAGGTAACGCCGAGAAAAACAGCAGCAGCTACCAGGCCGAAGACTGCGGCCATAGCAATGGTAAGGCCCCATTTCTTTCCTGTTCCGCCTGGCTTTTTCTCTTTCTTTTCTTTCCTGCGTTTCTTCTTTGCTGAAGGATCCTCCGGCACCTGACTTTCTTCCGCAAACTGATAGGTCTGTCCGGCATAGCTTGTGCCGCCGGACTGCCCGTTATTACCGGTACCGCTGTCATAGTTTCCGGTCTGGCTGCCGTATGCGGAGCTGTTGCCATATCCGACGCCGGTCTGGCTGCCGTATGCGGAACTGTTGCCGTATCCTGCGCCGCTGCCATAGCTGCCGGTCTGGCTACCATTTGTGGGGCTGTTGCCGTATGTGGAGCTGTTACCGTATCCTGCGCTGCCGTAGCTTCCGGTCTGTCCCTGACTGCCTGCTGTGCTGCTATATGCATAATTGCTGCCGTTGTAGCCTCGTGTCGGACTGTCACCTGTGGGATCGCTATGATGTCCCGCGCCGCTGCCATAGCTTCCGGCCTGTCCCTGACTGCCTGCTGAGCTGCTATAGCCTGCGCTGCCATTATAGCTGTCAGTCTGGCTGCTGCCCGCTGAGGCACCGGCCGAACTGCCGTACGCATCTGTCTGAGCAACGTATGTGGAATCCTCTGCCGGACCGCCGTATGCGGCACCCCCTGCCTGACTGCCGTACGCAGCACCAGGATTCTGTCCGCTGTCTGAAGAGCTGTCATTCCCTGCCGGAGAACCTGCCATGGGATCTGCAGATGCTTCTCCCCCATTCTGCTGAGAAGCCCGGATCGCACCATCCGTCTCAATAACATCCGGCTCTTCTCTCTCTCCGGTGACGCTCTGCGGCGCCTTCTGCCCTTCCGGTCCCTCAAAAGATCCGTTTTTCTCATCAAACATTATATATTCACCTTCTCTTCTATTTATTGCGCGGTATCCTTCTGTCCTCACCTGTATGGCTGCCGCAACGGATCTGCTCCGCCATACCACACCGCACCTGTTTCTCGAATTGTAATGGGTAAATGTGACGATAATGTGTAAGGATCAGTCCTCAATATTATATTTTGTTCTGATGTTGATCCCGGTATTCCGGAAATCTCCCTCTGCCGTTTTTCCTCCATCCAACGCATCAGCCAGCACCCGGATCGCCTGATACCCCTGCTGGTAAGTATTCTGGTCGATCACGAAATCCACGATCCCCCTGCGCAGGGCCTCCTCATTTCTCTCTGTCCGGTCATACACGATCATATGGGGCCATTCCGATGCCTGCAGTTTCTCATATGCCGAAAGAACGCCTTCCTGTCCGCCTGACACCACGAAGATGCCCTTAACATCCGGTATGCTGCCGCAGGCCTCCAGTATGATCCGCTCCACTTCTGCCGGATCATCAAAACTGCACTGAACACCGGCTGTCCTGAGGCCGGAGCAGTCCTTTTTCATGGTTTCTATAAAGCCATCCACACGGCTGTTGCTCAGAGCATTGGCAAAATGTCCCGTGATCAGAAGGATACTGCCGCTGCCGCCGGTCAGCATATGCATCAGGCCCGCCGCCACTGCGCCGCTCTGCCTGTTATTCATTCCCACATAGCAGCAGCGTCCGGTTCCCTGGATATCCGTATTGAATGTTACTACAGGGATATGATGTTTCTCCGTGACCTCTGTCAGCTTGCTCCGGACAGGTTCACAATTGACCGGCATGATAGCCAGACCGGAAACCTGCAGCGCCACCATTTCTTCTATATAGGAAAGCTGCTCCGCTTCATCCACGGCATTGCTCTCCCGAACGACAACCTCCACGCCGGATGCTTCCGCCTCTTCTTTTGCGTTCTTCAGCCCCCTGTGGATCTCTTTCATAAAATCCGAACCCGACAGAATGGTGATCACGCCGATCCTGCGGTGGCCGGAAGGATTCTTCCTCTTGTGCTGTACCGGAACATAACCCAGATCTTCTGCGATCTGCAGAACCTTCTGCTCCACCTCTTCTCTTACACGGCCCCGTTTATTCAGTACCCGGTCCACGGTTCCCCTTGATACCCCTGCTTTTTCTGCGATCTGATTGATCGTTACTTTCATAAATGTTCCATCCTTTCCCCGTAATGCCCTTCTCCCGGACTTTATCTATAACCTGCTTCTTATTTTCGTTGACACAGCATTCAGTTCGGACATAACAAGGCAGATTCACCGGGATTCTGTTCAGAAACCTTCCTGCCTGTGTGATCATCCGGCTTCCTGCAGAAACTTTCCCGTCTGTCTGTTCTTCCGGCTCTGTACAGGAACCTGCCTGCATGATTTGCCTTATATGATATTCCTTCTTGCATGCAGACGCAGATCCCGTCGTGCCGGATGCGTGTGATTTTTAATTTTTCCATGCCTATGAATAATAGCACACAAATGCACACTTCGCAATCGTGTGCATTCGCCCTTTTTATCTTTGTGCACGCTTCACAAAAACACATCTTTAATTTTGTGAACTATTTAGCTCATTATCCAAGGTAAGAGGTATTGCTATTTTTCCTTCACCTGTGATATACTACAGAAAAGCACATGAGGCGCGTGCGAGCGGTGTGCATTTCGCGTGCCTTGTCCAATGAAAGAAAAGGAGTGATTCAAAATGGGTGAAACAGTACGTATGACAGTGGCTCAGGCCATCGTTAAGTTCCTTGACAACCAGTATGTTTCCATGGATGGCAAAGAGACCAAGTTCGTGACAGGTTTCTTTACAATCTTCGGTCATGGTATCGCTGTAGGTCTTGGCGAAGCTCTGGATACAGATCCGGGTTCTCTCCATGTTATGCAGGGTAGAAATGAGCAGGGTATGTGCCATGTAGCTATTGCATATGCAAAGCAGAACGGCAGAAAGAGCATCATCCCCTGTGCATCTTCTGTAGGCCCCGGCGCAGCAAACATGGTTACAGCCTGTGCTACTGCTACAGTAAACAACATTCCTCTGCTGGTATTCCCCGCAGATACATTTGCTTCCAGACAGCCTGACCCGGTTCTGCAGCAGCTGGAGCAGAGCAACAGCCTGGCAACATCCACAAATGATGCTTTCAAGCCGGTTGTTAAATACTGGGATCGTATCTCCCGTCCGGAGCTGATCATGACCGCTCTGATCAACGCTATGCGCGTTCTGACAGATCCGGCTGAGACAGGTGCTGTCTGCATCGCACTTCCTCAGGATGTTGAGGGTGAGTCTTTTGATTATCCGGTAGATTTCTTCAACAAGCGCGTACATCGCATCACACGTCCGGTTGCTGTAGAAGAAGAGCTGAATGACATCGCAGAGATCATCGCAGCAGCAAAGAAGCCCATGATCGTTGTCGGCGGCGGCGTTCGCTACTCTGAGGCAGGCGAGGATGTAGAAGCATTCGCAGAAGAGTTCGGTATTCCCTTTGGTGAGTCCCAGGCCGGCAAGAGCGCCTGCAAGTCCAGCCATCCCTATTGCCTGGGCGGTATCGGCGTAACAGGTACCTCCGCAGCCAACAAGATCGCAAAAGAGGCAGATGTTGTCATTGCCATCGGTTCCAGAATGTCCGACTTTACCACAAGCTCCAAATGGCTGTATCAGAATGAAAATGTGAAGTTCGTGACCATCAACAACTGCAGATATCATGCATACAAGAATGACGCTGTCAAGGCAGTCGGCGATGCAAAGGCTACCGTAAAGGCTCTGGCTGAGAAGCTTCGCGCAAAGGGTTATCATTCCGCATATACTACAGAGATCCAGGAAGTTAAGGCTGAGTGGAATGCTGAGCTGGAGCGTCTGGGTGCGATCCGCTACACAGGCGATGATTTCGAGCCCATCATCAAGGCAAGAGATCCCAGAACTGTTCCGGAGTTCGTAAAGATGACAGGCGGTCAGCTGACACAGACCGGTGCTCTGGCTACTCTTCGCCGCTGCATGGATGCAGACGCAACCATCATCACAGCCGGCGGTTCTCTTCCCAGCTGTCTGCAGCGTGTATGGACCACAGACAAGCGCGGCGGCTATCATGCTGAGTATGGCTACTCCTGCATGGGTTACGAAGTTGCAGCTGCTCTGGGCGTTAAGTTTGCAGAGCCTGACAATGAAGTATATGCAGTAGTCGGTGACTCCAGCTTCCAGATGCTGCACAGTGAGATCATGACCATCCAGCAGGAGAAGAAGAAAGTCAACATCCTTGTCTTCGATAACTGCGGATTCGGCTGTATCAACAACCTGGAGATGACCCACGGTATCGGCAGCATCGCTACAGAGTTCCGTTACACAGACGGTCAGAAGCCCACAGGCGATCTGATCCCCGTAAGCTATGCTAAGCTGGGCGAAGGTTATGGCTACAAGACCTATACCTGCAAGACCTTCGAAGAGCTGGAAGCAGCCCTGATGGATGCCAAGACCCAGACACTGCCCTGCCTGTTCGATCTGAAGGTTATCCCCAAGACCATGACAGACGGTTATGGTTCCTGGTGGAACGTTGGTATCGCTACCACCTCCTCCAAGGAATCCGTTCGCGAGTGCGCAGCTGATGTTCTGGCACATCGTGCAGAGGCAAGACCTTACTAATTCTTCCGGGAGTACACTCCCACAAAAAGTCAATCCCTTTTCCTGCCGGCGCCGGCAATGTCGGTAAATGCTGACCCGGCAGGGAAAGATTTCTGTTTCAGAGAAGCAGAAAAGGTGAAAGAAATGCCCTGTGGTGGGGGCAAAAACAAAACCCTGGCGGAGCCTAAGCAACTCCGCCGGGGTTTTTGTTATAACTTCTTTGTTTCAGTATTTCTTCTCATATCTGCATTTCCATATGGATACAGATATCAGACCCTGCCGTGTTTCAAAAAACACTGTCCATTTTGCTTCACAGGGTTTTACTTCACATAGATCTTAATGACCTTTGTTTCTTTCTCATACAGATCAGATTCCTTTGCAGTGATCGTGATCTTATAAGTGCCTTTGGGAGTTCCCTTTGTCACAGCTACTTTGCCTTTCTGGGATACCTTGACCTTTGCATTGTTTGACTTGTAGGTCAGTTCGGTCTGGGCAGAACCCTTCAGATAGAAGATAGCAGACGTGGATTTCACTGCACTGTATTTCAATGTTTTGCTGTCAACAGCAGTTGTGATCTCCTGAGATGCCTGTTTAATCTCATAGTTGGCTGTCAGCGTACCCGTATAAGGCTTGCCATTGAATTTCACAGTTGCCTTATAGGTACCGGGGACTTTGGAACCGGAGCTGTAGGATACTGTGTAATTGCTTGCTGCGATCACCTTTCCGGCGCTGTCTTTGACTGTCACTGTGGGGTGTTGCACCTTTTCATTGTAGACCATACTGGTCTTGCTGAGCGTAACCTTCTCCGGGGCAGCAATGATCTGATAGTTTGCAGAAAGACTGCCGCTATAGGTCGTACCGTTGAATGTTACAGTTACTTTATAAGTTCCGACCTTTGTACTGGAAGCATTGGAATAGCTGATCGTGTAGTTACTTGCTGCAATGGTATTTCCTGCACTGTCTTTTACCGTCACCTTGGAAGGCTTCTGTGCCTTTCCTGTATAGACAAAAGTGCTGGTATTCAGGGTCATTTCCGAAGGAATCGGTACATAAGACGTCTTAGCGAGAGACAGCCAGCTATCCTCAAAGGCACTCTCTGTCGAAACATCATAGCTGTAGGAGAGCGTACCTGTATTACCGCTGTTCTTCCAGTTGAAAGTATAGGTACCACCACTGGCAGCTACACCCTTCAGGAAGAGCTGATCCTCCGCACCAGCCATACCTTCATCGCAGTTGGTCACATCCACCAGATACCGTTTTCCATCATCCATACGAACAATGTTCCACATATGGGCTCCTCTGCTGGACCGACCATCTGAAGATGTAAAGCCAAGAGGACCGGAGACGATGTAACAGTTGACCTTGCTGCTGATGAAGCTGGTCTGATCACACAGATAGGCAAAGGCCTTGGAATACCCTTCACATACTACATTTGTCGTGGGATCCTGGTCAAAGACCCAGATCAGCTGCCATGGATCCGAGCCATTGATATCCATATCCCAGGACGATCCCATAGCAGCGCTGTTGTAGCTTACCAGCTCACAGATCTGCTGACGATAATATACCAGCTTCTCATAGTCTGTCTTGTTTGCCGCATTGGCGACCAGGGTTTTTGCATATTCCGCAGACTTTTTTGCGGCTGCTGTCTTGCTGGTATCAATGGCGTAACGGGCAGTATCTGTATCCGTCACAGAAGTGTCGCGATAATCCGCATTTACGACAAATTTCAGATGCACGTTGCTGCGGGTGATCAGCGCCATACCCGGATCCTTATAGCTTCCGTCATCATATTTCCGGTCTATCTTAAAATCATAGCCGCGGGACAGAGCGCTGGGAGAAGACTGGGAAAACCAGTAGGCTTCATACGGCTGTGTATAGATCAGCGCGTACAGCACCTGAAGGAGCTGCAGCTGTTCATCCAGCTTGGAAATGATCTCGTCATCTGTGGCGGTTACCGGCAGTCCCAGTTCTGAAAAGGTATAGGTTCTGGTGCCAACGGATTCATCCAGAAGAATGTCGCCACTGGTGATTGAGGGATCACCATCTGCGATCTTGCTGAAAATGCCCTGCAGATAGGTCACAAGGGTCTTGTTTGCATTTGTCAGATGATCGAACTCAGAAATCGGTACAGAAGCCAGTTCCACGCTTTCCTCATCTTCGATGCCGTAAGCTTCTTCCACATAACCCTCGAACAGCTCCTCGCTGTCCGGCAGGTCCAGTTCCGACAGATCCACACTTGCATCCGGAACAGTAACCGTAACATCATCCGCTGCAGCAGCTGCTTCCGTAATCTCTTCCGCGTCTTCTTCTGCCTCAGCGATCACAACCGTGTCATCTGCATCGGTCTCTTCTTCCACTGTGGTCTCATCCTCTGCGATGACCTCATCCGCTTCAGCATCTGCCTCCTCAGGACTCTGCTCATCTGCCGCAGCCACTGCCTCATCCGCAGCTTCCGATTCATCCACAGCACTGTTTTCCTCATAAGCAGCCTCAGTATCATCTGCCAAAGCTGTTGCAGGCAGCATGGTAACCGTCATGGCTGCTGCCAATGCCAGTGCCAAACCTCTTTTTGTTCTTTTCATTCGCTCACCTCGCGTTCTATAGTTCAGAACCGTCAGTTACATTTTCCGGATCCTGTCCCGGGCCGGATCCTTTACCGCCCTTTTCTCTATATTTTCAGCTGGATCCGCGAAGCATCCCGCTGGAAATGCGCCGGATACACCTGCAGAGATTTTCCTCTGTTCTACAAATAGCAGTTTTCGAAACTCTCTGCAAACCCATGCCGCAATATATTCAGATCTTCAGAGATAGCTGTATGCTCTGCTTCGGGTACTTCTTCAACCTGTCTTCTCCGGTTGTATGTCCCGTCTGCCAGGATCCTCCCTCTGCCTTTATTTTTCGAACCTTATGCCTCATTTACCAGAGTCAGCTGCAGATATTTCCATGCGTTTCGCAGGTACGCAGATTCCTCTTTCCAAACACTGTACTCACGCAAATGCTAACACTGCTATATAAGCCTGGCAGTCTGAAATCTCATTTTTGTTTTTAATATTTCACTCTCACAAATGCTCATGCTGCAGCAGGAGTCTGAAAATCAAAGTGTGCAGACGCTTCCTTTCCAATACTGTGCTCCTGCAAATGCTTTCCGCAGCTGTCACCCCAGCCGAAGTCATACCGGTCGGCTGAGTTCCCAGAAAGCCACTGCGCTGGCCGCCGCCACATTCAGAGAATCCACGTCATGAGACATGGGGATCTTCACGGTATAATCACAGGCATCAATGGTTTCCTGGGCAAGGCCGTCTCCTTCCGCTCCCAGAAGGACCGCCAGTTTTTCCACCTCTTTCAGCCTGGAATCCGCAATGGAAAGAGAATCCTCCTTTAAAGCCATGGCAGCCGTCTGAAAGCCCAGTTCATGGAGCAGCTGCATTCCTCTGTCCGGCCAGCCACTGTTTTCTGTGGGAATGCAGGTCCAGGGGATCTGGAACACATTTCCCATGGACACCCGGGCTGCACGGCGGTACAGTGGATCAGAACAATTGTCCGTGATCAGCACCGCATCCATAAACATGGCTGCGGCAGACCGGAAAATAGCGCCCACATTGGTAGGATTTGTCACCCTTTCCAGGATAGCGATCCGCCTGGCACCCCGGCAGACCTCTTCTACAGAGGGGAGTTCTCTCCTGTGCATAGCGCACAGCATGCCGCTGGTCAGATTGAAATGGGTCACCTGCAGAAGATGCTCATGATCTGTTACATAAACAGGCAGGTCCGGATCCCCAATACTTTCGATGACCGCCCCGGCTTCCCCCTTCAGGAACTTTCTCTCCACAAGGACGGAATGAGGCCGGTAACCTGCTGCCAGAGCTCTTGCCGTTACCTTGGCGCTCTCTGCCAGAAACAGACCGCCAAAGGGCTCATAATAGTGGCGAAGCTGATTCTCATTGCACTCTGTAAATATCTGCAATGCAGCCGCATCTGCCTGATTAAGTTCAATAAAAGGCATACTTCCTCCTGCCCGGCTGAAAGATCAATCAGCCATATAGATCCGATACCAAACCAGGAAGGTATAGATCACATATACCTGACGCCACAGATCACTGTCTCCCTGCAGATAGCGCTGCAGCAGATCCTGCAGCTGATCCTGATGGAAGAACTTTGCGGCGATCTCGCCGGCAAACATAGCCTTTACATCCTGATTGTAACGTTCATCTGCCATCCAGATACGAATAGGAACAATAAAGCCCAGCTTCTTGCGGAAGGCAATCTCTTCCGGCAGGACCTTTGCTGCCGCAGTACGGAAGGCGACCTTGTTCTGTGTCTCATTTACCTTGAAGCAGGACGGCATGCGGGATGCAATGTCGAAGATCCGGGTATCTGTGATGGGCATACGGATCTCCAGACCGGCTGCGGTACTCATCTTGTCTACATTCAGGTAAATATCACCTTCCAGCCAGAGCTGAATATCCACATCGCTCATCTTACTCAAAGGATCATTGCCTTCATTTTCCTCATAGATCTGCTTTGTCAGATCAATAGGCAGCACTTCGGGATTGTAATATTTCAGCAGCTTTTTCTTTTCTTCTTCCTTCATAATATTGGTGTTGCCAATATAGAAGGTCTTCAGATTGTCACCGTAACGTTCTGCATTGCGGTACATATTGTAGCCACCGAAGAGCTCATCGGAACCTTCTCCGGAATAGCAAAGCTTCGTATGCTCTGCTGTGGCCTGACAGCCAAGGGTAAATACGATGGCGGAAGCATCTCCCAGAGGCTGCTCCATATTTTCCATGACATAGGGGATGGCTGCGAAATATTCCTCCGGCTGCACTTTCCTGCGGGAGAATTTTCTGCCCAACAGCTGTGCCGTAGCTTCTGCCATCTTGGATTCATCAAAACGTTCTTCCTCATAGCCGCAGGAATCTGCCTGCTCCGCATCGGAAAGGGCAAATACATAGGAGGAATCCACCCCACCGGAAAGGAAGGATTCTGCCTTTTCCTCCGGAGTTTTCACTTCCTTCATCATCTGCAGCATGGTACTGTGGATCTCGTCTGCCCAGTCCTCCAGTGTTTTGCTCTCATCCGGATGGAACTCCGGCTTCCAGTAGCGAGTCACCTCTGCCCTGCCATCCTTCCAGACCAGATAACGTCCGGGCATAAGCTTTTTCAGGCCTTTGAAGAAGGTATCTTCCCCGGGCACATAAGTATAGGTCAGATATAACTGCAGCATATCCTCGTTCAGTTCTTTGACAAATCCCGGCTTGTTCAGAATGGGCCGGATGTCATTTGCGTAAAGAATCTCTCCGCCCGCTGTCAGATAATAATAGAAAGGTTTTGTACCAAACTGATCTCTGAGGCAGAAAAGCTGCTGCTCCTCATCATCCCAGATAGCCAGCGCAAACATGCCATGGAGATGATTTCCCATGTCAAAGCCCCATTGCTCATAGGCGGCCAGCAGGATCTTCTCCTCACGTTCTTCCCTGCTCATGGCCGCAGCAGGGATCTGCAGTTCCTCACTGAGCGCTTCCCAGTTGCGGATATGTCCGCGATACACCTTCAATTCTTTCATAATAAACCTCCATGCACCTTTCTGCGGCGCTGTAAATTTTATGATATTGACCCCTGCTCCCGTCCTGCGCATTGCTCTGCGTGTGTACTGCAGCAGGATCCGCAGGCCTCCATATCATTTTTGTTTTCTGTAACAAAGGCAGAAGCGAGGCGGATCAAGGAAGCGCCCGCAGACCTCCATATCATTTTTATTTTCTGTAAGCTTCTTCGTTCAGGGGAAGCTCTCTGCTTTCACAGCTCTTATAGTAGCATAAATCAATGTCTCACACAAATAAATATGGAGGGCTCTATATGGAGAATCGGATGATATATGAGCCACATCCCCTTTATGCATAATTTTATGATACGCAGTTGGAATTGCTCCGCTGCAAGCAGCTGCTCTGCATAAGTTCGAAGACGAAAATCAATAGATTTCCTGTCTCACTTATCCCACAATTCCACTAACGAAAATTGTGTACTCTATGGGGCCCCTCCCCCAATCGCACACAATTTTTGTTGGTTCGCCGTAGTCTGAAAACGTTCGCAGCAAACCCTGAAGGGCTTTCTGCGCCCATTTCCAGCCCATGGACTCACGCGTATCATAAAAAAGGTGCCACCGGCAGGCAGCACCCTCTGTAAATGCAATATATTACTCTGTGATAACAGGCAGAGCAGCCTTCAGCTCAGCGATCATAGCGTCATATGCAGCCTGCTCCAGGTGTACGGGGTTGGGATTTGTGATCTCAAAACCGCCGCCAAACTCAAAACCACCTTCATACTTGGGTACGATGTGGAAATGAAGATGGGGAAGCTTGTCACCATATGCGCCAAGGTTGATCTTTGTGCAGCCATACAGCTTCTTGACAGCGCCTGCCGCATCAGCTACATCATCCATGAAATCATGTCTCTGCTGCTCTGTCAGTTCAGACAGCTCGGAGATATGATTCTCCTCAGCAACTACCACACGGCCTTTGTGGGCCTGATCCTTGAACAGATAGAGAACACCCTCTCTCATCTTTCCTACACGGAACATGATCGCTTTTCTTCCCTCGTGATCGGGATCACAATAAAAACAACTCATTTCTTTCTTCCTCCTTAAAAAGCTTTGTAGCTGGCATTTCATGCCTTATCCATTCTAACAGCTTGCACCAGAATTGTAAAACATATTTGCTGATTGTGACATGGAAAACATCAATAGTATATCGCATACCACCATTTTTTGATATAGACATCTGACTTTGCTTACCAGGTGCGGCAGAAATAGAAAGACTCTCAGCTTTGCTGAGAGTCTTCAGAGGCGTGGACCGGATTTGAACCGGTGATCAAGGTGTTGCAGACCTACGCCTTACCACTTGGCTACCACGCCATATTGACTCCGACGGGAATCGAACCCGTGTTACCGCCGTGAAAGGGCGATGTCTTAACCGCTTGAC
>R14__coassemble_802_pt1 | contig 18891 bp, 17 predicted proteins | sample R14__metabat2_high_PE_030 | metagenome-assembled genome bin R14 | reverse complement strand
TAGCAATAGCAGTTGCGGCAGGCGCCACTCTTACGGTGCTGAAAAGCTGTACGGTCAAGGGCCTTTTGACGTTCGCCGGCGCCATAATTGGTGCAGGGCTTCTCACTGCTCTTGGAAAGGCTGCAATCGACAGCCTGCTTGATTGGTTTAAAAAGCATTCGAAAGACCCGGAGGATCCTGAGCATCCGGAAATATATACCGTTGAAGCGATTGTTATAACCGATTATCAAAGCAAATGTTATCCAACGGTAGAGGATGCAAATCTCGCAGCCAACGATTATCTGGATGATGGCACCAGCTGCGAGCTCCATGTGCTTAAACGCACTACTTCCGTCGCTTTATCCTTCACGGGCAGCGACTCTGCTTCTGCCACCTTGACGACGGATGTGGCGCTGGAAGGCAGCGTTGCCTCCTCGGGCATAAGCTTCCTTAACCTTGCATCAGGAACCTTGACAGGCCCCGTGAACGCTTCCACCGGTCTTACCGTCAGCGGCTTTACCGTGAACGGCAATGTTACGGTCGCTCCGTCAGGAAACGCATGTGCATTTAACGTCAACGGCGGCACCGTCAACGGCTCGGCCACCGTTTCCGGCAATACGACAATGCTCGTATGCGGAGGCTCGATCACCGGCAATGTGACCGCGTCCGGCAATTCCGTGGTCACTGTGTCCGCCGGCTCTATCAACGGCAACGTGCTCGCGTCCGGCAATGTGGCGGTTAATGTGGCGGGCGGCACGATCGGCACCATCACCTCGGCAGAGGAGATCTTCGAAAAGGACAGCAGCGGCGCCCTTGCTGATACGAAGCCCCATATCGAGCTTACCGGCAGCGCGTCCCTTAATGCAACGGGCGTCGTGAATGCCAACATTCGCAACCAGGGCAGCGGCGCCGTCGTGATCAACGGAGCGTTCGAGGTCTTCGGATATATCCACAACGCAGGCTCGGGAACGCTTAGCATAACCGGCGCTACGATTGAAGGATATGTTTATAACTGCTCTAACTTTGAGGGCGATAACGCAGTCGTCATCACCGATGCGAAAATCATAGGCGTCATGCCGGCTGCAGTTGACGCTTTTACGTGGCCCGAGAGCAAATTTACCGATTGGGTAGCGGAAAAGGCCACTGCAGGCAGCTTGTATAACTTCAGTCAGAGTAAATGCACGGTTGCTGTGACAAACTCTGAAATCATGAAGGGTATCCGCAGCCTGAACATGAATCCGGAATCCAAAATAGCTCTTACAGAAGTGACTTGTTCCGGCGGTATCACCGTTATGGGTAAACTGACAGCTACTAACTGCCGTATCGCTGGCACCACATCCGGAATAAGCGTTTATGGAAACGGATATGATGGAAACAAAGAACCCGACCTCGCCTCAGCAGTGCAAATAGACGGCGGCACCATCACAGCCGGTGCCTCAAGCGGCATTTCCAATACCGGCTACGCGGTTGTTAAATTAACCGGCGTTGCGATCAATGTGGTCGACAAGGGTGTCAGCATCTCCGGCGGCAAGCTGGACATGAAAAATTGTGAGGTTACCGGTGGCTATAAGGGACTTGCTATCACCAGAGACACCTCCGGAAGCTCTACTAAGGCCACCATTATGGACTGTGAGCTCAATGGCATCTATGAGGCCGTTGTCATAGATGGCTGCGACGATGTAACCATCAAAAGTTCGCAGTTGTTGTCCTTTTACAACGACGTCTTTGGAAGCGCACTTGACAATACAGCAGAAGGTACAGAGCTGACAGGCTGCACACTGAACGGAAATGTTGTAAATAAGGGAACCGTCACCCTGGATGATTGCACCGGCGTTTCCGGCACTATTAAATGTGAGTCCGGCAATGTTGATATCACAGGAAACAAAACGGAAGCCTTCAAGCTTGGAAAGGGAGTAGAAACAGAAGACTCGGCTGTTATAAATATGATTGCGGAGAAAATGATATTTACAGACGAGGCCAAAACTTCCAGCGAAAGCAGTAATGTAACCACCGGCAACCGTAAGTTTGCCGCCAACCCGGACACTGAAACATCCGCTGACTACCCCTGGGCCCTTGTCGATATTGTGTATGTAATAAAGGCTTCCTCTGACATTGGCCAGATTACCGGCGGCGGAGAATACAAAGCGGGCTCTCAGGTAACATTGACGGCGTCTGCTGTTGACGGGTATGACTTCACCGGATGGTTTAGAAATTCGGTTTGCGAGTCAACAGATTTGACGTATACCTTCACAGCATCAAGTGATGCTGATTATGTGGCGGTGTATACTCCAAAACGCGATACGAACTTCACCCTGGAAGTCATCGGATCTCAGTTCTCCGTTACCGGCCAAAGCGGCACCCAGGAAGTTTCGGGCAGGTACACCTATGGCGCTTCTGAGGAGGTCACAGTGACTTATACGGATGAAAGCAAGACTTTCCTGTATTGGGCGAATACCTATGAAAAGATTGTCAGCAGGGATGCGCAGTATACGTTCATAATCGGTTCCAATACGGACATTCATGCTGTATGTGCAGACGAGAGCCTTGAAGGCACGTCATATGTGGTTTTCCTGTCTGCTTATGACCAGATCATAGCTTCGGCGACATATACTGAGAATGATACCATTAGTTTCCCGACAGCTCCGTCTAAGATGGGCTTCACTTTTGACAAATGGATCATCAGCGGAACCACAACAGAAGCAACAGAAGAAAATATCAAATCTGCCATGAAAGACAATGCCACTATTAAAGTCGTACCGGTCTACAAGAGCGATGGCGATACTTATAAGATCAATGTTTACTATCAGGTTGATGGGGAGGAGGGAGATTCTCTGACCGCTACTTATACGTTGAACAGCGGAGCCGCAAAGGAACTGGAAGCAGCAGAAACCTACAATGGCAAAGCATTCAGCTACTGGAGTAACGGACCGGATACCCTGTCCTACAGCAGAAACTATCTGGTACATGCTGCAGCAGACGTCACTTTGTATGCTGTATACGGCGCAGAGACCACAGCTGTTGGAACGAGTACGATCACTGAGGTTACCAAGAGCATGAACGGCGCTAAGTATCGGCTGTCGTTCTCCGAATCGTATTCGATTCCTGACGATTGTACAATGGTCAAGACAGGTTTTATAGCGACATCTGAAGAAACGCTAGCAACGTCTGCCGCTATGATATTGGATGCAGCAAATACCAAAACATATACAGCAAGCAGCACAACAGCGACATATGGAGTTTATACCTTGCATTTGAATATGACGAATCCCGATAGAAAGATCTGGGTGAGAGGTTATGTCCAGTATCAAAGTGCAGACGGTACGCTGCATACGGTATATTCCGATATTGGCGGATATTCTTACAATGATCTGATGGGCTAGGACCGTAGTGGTACACGAAGTCAGACATCTGTATCATAGATTGTGGTGGTACGCAATGTACCAAGGATGTTTTTTATAAAAGGAGGAACACAGATTGAAAAGACCATATGAGACACCGGAGCTGGAGATCATAGAACTGGATCTTCAAAATGTTATCGCGACCTCCGGAGCTATTGACGAGGACGAGGATGACTGGGATTTTTAAAAATTCAGACCGGTATATGACTTGCGCTTACCTGCGCAGGTAAGAAGAAAAAAGGTTGAGGTGCAGTCCTGAATGCTGCACCTCTTCTTTTGAAAAGCTGTATGAAGGAAAGCAGTGTATTCCAGGACGTGGGAACATGTAAAACAGGAATGAAGATCGATCGTAAGATCAGAGATTATAAAAAAGGAGTGGATTCACTTTGCGGACGAAGTATCGTAAAAAACTGATTGTTGTCATTACATCTCTGCTGGCAACGTTGTTACTGTCATCAACTGCTGCATTTGCAGAGAATGCTACGACCTACACACAAGGGGCCCTGTATTATACAGTCCGTGATGCATCAGTCACTATTACCGGGTATTTCGGCAAGGATGAAACGGTGGAAGTGCCTGCATCCATAGCAGGGTATCCGGTAAATACAATTGCCGCCGGTGCCTTTACGGGGAATCAATATGTAAAGGAAGTCATTCTGCCGGATACGATCATGACCATTGAAGAGGGAGCTTTTGCCTCGAATATTACCGTTCTTCAAAGGCAGGGGAGCAATGCCGGCAGCGGTGATACAGGTCAGGAAAAGAATGACGGCAGTGAAAAGAAAACCAGCAACGAAAGTTCCGATAACAGCGGGGAGAGCAGCGGAAATGGTGGAAGTGCTCAGAAGCAGAGTAGTAGCAGCGGAAATGGCGGAAGTGCTCAGAATCAGAGCAATAGTAGTGAAAATGCCGGAAATAGTACAGCAGACGGATCTTATATAGTGCTGCAGCAAGGTAGTTCCACCCTGTCAGATGCAGCAGAGAATACAGATGCCTCTTCCGGTTCGGATGTTTCATCAACGCAGGAGAATGCTGCTTCCAAGGAGGGAGCAGTAGGAGAACAGGATGAAAATGCCGATGAAAGAGAAAACCCCGGCGATGAATCTGCGGATACGGAAACAGAGACCGATTCTCAGGATACAGAGAAGGAAAACAACGGGCTGCAGAGCTGGTGGGGTGCTGTCATCCTTGCCATAGCAGCTGCAGCAGCAATAGCTGTGATCGTATGGAAACAAAAAAAGAAAAATCCAAAGCAATAGGATGAAAAGGAGCGTGCAGATGAAATTAAAAGAAAATTTTGTGACGCAGACAATAGGTGATGAACAGATGATGATACCTGTTGGCAAAGAAGCAAATGTATTTCATGGCATTGTAAAAAGCAATGGGACGGCGGCTTTTATAGTGAATCGATTAAAAGAAACAAGCACCGAAAAAGAGATTGTGGCGGCAGTCCTGCATGAATATGATGTGGAAAAAGAAGTTGCCGCAGAGGATGTCAGAAATATAGTAAATAAGCTCCGTTCCATCGGTGCGATAGAAGAATAAATATGAAAACATCCTTTGTAGTCAGGCTTGCAGAGACGGATATAAAAATCTATACCGGCAGTACCGGATTACGGAACCGCATGAAAGAGTATGTGGTGGAGGAGACAGCAGGAATATCTGCAGAAGCTGCGTTCACTGTTGAGGTAACAGAGTCAGAACGAAGGGATATTCTTCATCTGCTCAGAGAAGTCAACGGCGAGGATTTCTCCTGCGGGGATTCCTATCTGGAATTTGTTGCGGTCCAGAAAGTGATCGCAGAAAAGATGATCGATCATGATGTACTTCTTATGCATGGCTCAGCTGTTTGCATGGACGGAGAAGGCTATATCTTTACAGCTCCGAGCGGCACCGGAAAATCCACCCATGCCAGGCTTTGGAGAGAAGCGTATGGTGATCGGATGATGATGATCAACGATGACAAACCCATGCTGATCTGTCGGGAAGATGAGATCATCGCTTGCGGAAATCCATGGACCGGGAAGCACAGGCTGGGGGAAAATGTGTCTGCAAAAGTAAAAGCGATTGCCTTTCTGGAGAGAAATGAGAAAAATATCGTCGATCCGGTAAAACCGGAAGAAGTATTTGAATTGTTGTATCTTCAGACTTATCGGCCGAAAGATCCCGCAAGGGCGATGAAATCAATAGAATTGTTATCACGCATTTGCAGAAATGTGAAAATGTACAGGTTAAAAGGCAACATGGAATCCGATGCCGCAATAGTGGCTTACAAGGGGATGAATTGATTTGTTTCCCGTAATGCATTCTATCATTATGTCCAGGAATTGATACCGGCAGATTCGGACACGGCAACTGATGGATTCAGATTCCCTTTGACAAAACAGAGATTCTGTGTTAACGTAAAGAAAATTTTGACGAAGAGGTCTGTCCTTTTGGACAGGCCTCTTTCTTTTTTGAGAAATTGTGAGAGGTGGCTTATGTCCGGATATGAACTTTTACTGGAACATGCAGATTCTGTCAATGAATTGCTGGCAAGATATGGTGTGAAGTTTGGCATTTACAAAAACAATACCTTCAAAGAACAGTTATTCCCCTTTGATGCCATTCCGCGCATTATTGAAAAGGACGAATTTTCCAGGCTGGAGAAGGGACTGAAGCAGCGGGTGCTGGCCCTGAATCTGTTTCTGAAGGATATTTACAGCAGGAAGCAGATCGTCAAAGACGGCATTGTGCCGGAGGATTTCATTTTTGCCTCCAGCGGCTATCTGGCCCAGTGCGAAGGCGTGCGGCCTGCAAAAGATATTTATGCACATATTTCCGGCATTGATCTGGTCAAGGGAAAGGACGATGAGTGGTATATCCTGGAGGACAATCTCCGGGTGCCCTCAGGTGCATCCTATCCCATGATCGCCAGGGACCTCTGCCGGCGGAGCGCGCCGCGGACTTTCCATAACACGCCCATTGAGGACAACAGAAACTATGCTGATCTGCTTCGAAAGACCATGGATCACGCCAACACAGGCGGCATCAATGTGATCCTTACGCCCGGTCGTTTCAATTCCGCCTATTTTGAACATTCCTTCCTGGCGGAAAAAACAGGAGCCTATCTGGTCAATGGTTCGGAACTCCTGGTGGAGAATGACAGGCTCTACTATATCACGGCAACCGGCAGCCGGGAGCAGGTAGGCGCTGTCTACCGGCGGATCTCCGATGAATATCTGGATCCAATGAATTTCAACCCGGAATCCATGATAGGTATTCCACATATTTATGATGTGGTCCGCAAGGGGAATGTGGCACTGATGAATGCTATTGGCAATGGTGTGGCCGATGATAAGGGAATCTATTATTTTGTGCCGAAGATGATCCGCTACTACCTGGGGGAGGATCCCATTCTGAAAAATGCGCCGACCTATCTGCCTTTCTATGAGGAAGATATGAAATACACGCTGGAATATTTTGACAGACTGGTGATCAAGGATGTGGCGGAAGCCGGTGGTTATGGTGTAGTGTTCGGCAATAAGCTGACAGCAGGGGAAAAAGCGGATTTCAAAGAACTTCTGAAGCGGGAGCCCAGAAGGTTCATCGCTCAGGAAGTCATTGATTTCCAGGATCTGGATATCATGGACCAGGGACAGAGGGTGGCCAGAAAGGCAGATCTCCGGGCTTTCGTACTGATGGCGGATGAGCCCATGGTATGGAAGAGCGGCCTGACCAGATTTTCCCGCAATCCGGATTCCTTTATCGTCAATTCATCTCAGGGAGGAGGTTTCAAAGACACATGGGTATTATCTCAGTAGAGCAGGCCGACCGTTTATACTGGCTGGGCCGTTACACGGAAAGAGTCTACACGACACTGAAAATGTACAATCAGGGCTTTGATCATATGATCGATGAGAGCCGGGACAGCTATCCTGATTTCTGCAGGAAGATGGATATTCCCAACATTTACAAAGACAAGGACGATTTTTTCTATCGTTATCCTTATGATCCGGAAAATCCGGATTCCATTATCAGCAATCTGCAGAGGGCCTATGACAATGCCATTGTTTTGCGGGAGAGCATCGGCTCCGATACACTGTCCTATATTCAGCTGGCTGTTTATGACTGGAACAAGGCTTCCCTGAATCAGGCGCCTCTGATGGAGACCCAGAAGCTGCTGGATCACATTCTGGCTTTCTGGGGGACTGTGGATGATCAGATCGACAGCCAGCAGGTCCGCAATATTCTGAAAGCAGGAAAAAGGATCGAGCGGATCGACCTTTATGCCCGCATGGGATTTCCCAGAGAGGCTCTGGTGCGGGAGGTGCATCGCCTGATGCCCAGGATCCGGGAAAGCGGTTTGTCTTACAAGGAGAAGCAGCTGCAGAGGATCTCCGTGCTGGCCGAGGCAGAGGTCATCGACAATTATGAACTGGTAACAGCCGTGGAATCCCTGCAGCTGTATCGCGGGATGTAGAAAGCGTGAAGCAATGGAAGCACAGCAGAAAAAGAAACTGAATTTTGATTATCGGATGGAACTGACTTACGGAGATCTGGTGCACAGAGCTTTCTTCACCATAAAAGGTGTTCCTCAAAGCAATGCCAGACAACAGATCAGTGATATTGACATCACCATGTCGCCATGGGTGGACTGGTCGGAGGGTCGGGACAGCTTTGGAAATCTGCAGATTTACGGCTGCATCACAGAGCCCCATGACCATTTCATCTTCCACATCAGTGGGGAGGCTGCCGTTGGGGAGAATCCCTGGGAGGAAGCGGCCGATGAAAATCTGTTGCCGCTGTATCGCTATCCTTACGGGATGAACCGGGCAGGAAGCTGCATTACAGAATATTACGAAAGCCTGAAAGAGCATCTGGCGGGCAGTCCATATGAAAATGCTGTATTTCTGATGCATCAGCTGCACAGGGATTTTCAGTATCGGCAATATGTGACGGACCTGACGACAGGTGCAGAGGAAGCCTGGGAGCTGGGCGGTGGTGTCTGCCAGGATTATGTACATATTTTTCTGGCCCTTTGTCATCTGGCCGGGATTCCGGCAAGATATGTGACAGGACTGATCACCGGAGAAGGCGCCAGTCATGCCTGGGCAGAGATCTGTGACCGGGGGAAATGGTACGGACTGGATCCCACCAATGATATTCCTGCGGGAGAGTCCCATGTCAAGATCGGCCACGGAAGGGATGCTTCGGATTGTCCCATCAACAGGGGCATCCTTCTGGGTGGCGGAGAGCAATACCAGAAGATCCTGGTAACAGTAGCAGAGGAAGAGACGATATGGTAAAAACAGTAGCGGAAGTAGCCCTTCCGGTGGATGAGGTCCTGACCATCCGAAAAAACAGGCTGCAGCCGGCCGGCAGGAAGAAAGGGAAGCGGATCAGCATTGTCACCGGCATCCATGGAGACGAGCTGGAAGGACAGTATGTGGCATATGAACTGCAGAGAAGGATCCGTGAGAACATGGATCACCTGCAGGGGACGGTGGATGTATATCCGGCTATGAATCCTCTGGGCATTGATTCCATTACCCGGGGCATTCCGGCCTTTGATCTGGATCTCAACCGTCTGTTCCCGGGAAATATGGATGGAAATATGACGGAATACCTGGCGGCAAAGATCATTGATGATGTAAAGGGTTCCGATGTGGTGGTGGATATCCATGCCAGCAATATTTATCTGACAGAGGTTCCGCAGATCCGCATCAATGAACTGCATCAGGAATGGCTGCTGCCACTGGCAGAGCAGTGCAACATGGATTTTATCTGGGTGCACGGCGCAGCGACAGTGCTGGAGGCTACCTTTGCCTACAGCCTGAACAGCATCGGTACCCCTGTACTGGTGGTGGAAATGGGCGTCGGCATGCGCATCTCCCAGAATTACGGACAGCAGATGGTGGATGGCATTTTTTCTCTGATGAAATATCTGGGCATCTGGAACGGCGAGACAGTCCCGCCGAAGAAACCCATGATCTCCACGGACTGGCAGGACGTGTATTATCTGAATGCTGTGACTGGCGGGCTTTTTGTGCCGCGGGTAAAGCATTCTCAATATCTTGCAAAGGGTGAACTGATCGGCGAGATCGTGGATCCTTTGCGGGGGGAAGTGCTGGACAGAGTCACCGCCCCTGAAGAAGGACTCCTGTTTACCCTGCGGGATTATCCTGTGGTGGAAGAGGGGTCCCTGCTGGGCAGGATCCTGCGGAAGGAGGTCTGCTGATGAAAAAGAAGATCATTTACAGCATCAAAGGCCTTTACCGGGATGATTTCCGTGTCAGGGGCTATGAATTCGGCAAGGGGAAGAAGACTCTGGCTATTGTAGGCGCCACCAGGGGAAATGAGATCCAGCAGCTTTATGTCTGCTCCCTGCTGGTGCAGAAATTCCGGCAGCTGGAGGAGGAGCATCGGATCGCAGCCAATAAAAAAATCCTGATCATTCCCAGCCTGAATCCATCCTCCATCAACATTCAGAAGCGCTTTTGGCCCATTGATAATACGGATATCAATCGCATGTTTCCGGGCTATGATCTGGGGGAGACGACCCAGCGGATCGCGGATGGCATTTTCAAGGAGATCTCTCAGTATGAGATCGGCATCCAGTTCACTTCATTTTATATGCCGGGAAAATTCATGCCCCACATACAGATGATGGATACCGGCCTGGAAAATGTGGAGTTGGCGGAGCAGTTCGGCATGCCGTATGTGGTGAAGCGTCAGGTGCGGCCCTTTGACAGCGCGACCCTGAATTATAACTGGCAGATCTGGGAGACACAGGCTTTCAGCTTTTATACCACGACAACAGCAGTCATAGACCGGGCAAGTGCCGGCCGGGCCGTGCTCAGCATTCTCAGCTTTCTGGCAAAACAGGGGATCGTTGCCTACCAGGGACCGGATGGGGAGAAGTCAAGGGTGCTCAGCAGTGCGGATATGGTGTCTGTGCGAACGGCAAAATCCGGTATCTTTGAGGCGCTGACCAATGTGGGAGATCATGTGCAGTTCGGAACGCCTCTGGCCAATATCATCAATCCCTATGAGGGGACACTGCTGGAGACTCTGTATGCCTCCTGCGACAGCACTGTATTTTTCATGCACAGCGATCCCCTGACTTATGCAAATACAGCCGTGTTTAAACTGATCCCGGATAAGATCACACAAAAGGTATGATGGCAGGGTATCCTGCTTCCGGTATCTGAGGTCAGTCACACACTGACCCACTTTGGAAGAAGACAGCAGCATCGACGGAAAGAGTCCTGCGGCTGTCTTCCTTTTTCGTGCCATTGGGGACGGTTCTCGCTGGCACAGACTGTTGACACTTCCACGGAAAAAAGCTATTCTGAACACTATGAATAAGAATATTACCCCCACACTGCATAAAATCGCATATTACGAGACAGATCGCATGGGCTGCACCCATCATTCCAACTACATCCGTTTTATGGAAGAGGCCCGCATGGACTTCTTTGACCAGCTGGGCTGGGGCTACGGACGGATGGAGCAGGAGGGCATTGTTTCCCCTGTAGTGGATGTGTCCGGTCAGTACAGGCTGCAGACCACTTTTGATGATGTCCTGGAGATCCACACAGCACTTGCAGGGTTGTCGGCGGCAAAGCTGACACTGACTTATACCATGTATCGCAAGGGTCAGACGGAGCAGCCTGTGTTTCTGGGAAAGAGCAGTCATTGTTTCCTGGATGAAAAGGGCAGGCTGGTTTCTATCAAAAAGAAATATCCGGAACTGTATCTGCTGCTGACTGAACTGATGGAGGAAAACAAATGAAGATCGTGGTCGCCGGAGGCGGAAAAGTTGGCAGTACTCTGCTGCGGGAGATGGTGGAAGAAGGCTATGACCTGACAGTGATCGACCGGGAGCCCAGGGTTCTGGTGCAGAGCATGAACAGATATGATGTCATGACCATACAGGGCAACTGCGCTTCCATGGAGATACTGGAACAGGCTGGCATCAAGGATGCGGATCTTCTGGTAGCAGCTACGGGCGCAGACGAGGTCAATCTGCTCTGCTGCATGGAGGCCCATCTGATGAAGCCGGATCTGCTGACCATCGCCCGCATCCGGAATCCTGAGTACAATAAGCAGGTCTACCGGATCCGTGAAATGGCTGGCCTTTCTCTGGTGGTAAATCCGGACCGGCAGGTGGCGCTGGAGATCCAGAGATATCTCCATTTCCCTGCTTTCCTGAAAAGAGAGCATTTTGCCAGAGATCGGGCGGAGATCGTGGAGATCGAGGTGAAGGAGGACAGCCGGATCGCAGGACATTGCCTGATCGATCTTTACAAGATCGTCAAATGCCGGGTTCTGGTCTGAATTGTCAGAAGGGGAGACATGACCTTCGTTCCGGACGGACAGTTTGTACTGCATCCTCATGACAGGATCTTTGTCACTGCTTCCACCAACAATCTTTCCATCCTCATGAAAAATCTGGGGATCATCCAGAAGCGTGTGCGAAAGGTCATGATCTGCGGCGGCGGCAGAAACAGCTATTATCTCAGCCGGCTTCTGATCAAAAGCGGCATTTATGTAAAAGTCATTGAGTTGAATCACCAGCGCTGTCTGGAGCTGGCAGATGCTCTGCCTGAGGCAGATATTGTGGAAGGCGATGCCTCTGACCCGGAATTTCTGGAGGATGAGGGCCTGACAGATACAGATGCCATTATTGCCATGACAGGTCTGGATGAACTGAATATCATTATCTCCATGTATGCAAACAATATTGTTCCGCAGGTCATCACCAAGATCGGCCATATGCCGGCCCATCAGGTGCTGAAGACACTTCCCCTCGGTCGGGTGGTCAATGTCAAGGAACTCTGCGCCCAGACCATCGTCAACTACATCGGCTCTCTGGCCCAACAGGAGGGAGCAGCTCTGGCTCTGCATCCCCTTGCGGGCGGCCGGGCCATTGCGGCAGAATTCCGTGTACATGAAAATATGAGATATGCAGGCATCCCTCTGAAGGATCTGAAGCTCAGAAAAAATATGCTGGTAGCCTGTATCATCCGCAGAAGTATGATCGAGATCCCCGGCGGCGATTCCGTGCTGCAGGCCGGAGACACCGCCATCCTGGTGTCCAACAGCGACCAGATGGTGCAGACCCTGGAGGACGCTTTCCGAAAGTGAGGACAAAGGGATGAATTACAAGTTAATAAGCCGTTTCCTGTCCATGATTCTCCTGATGGAAGTGATCTTTATGTTCCCGCCGCTGCTCATCAGTCTCCATGACGGGACTATGAACGGTGTCATCGGATTTTCGGCCAGCATGGGGATCACTTTTGCCGCAGGTCTGCTGCTGCAGTTTTTGTGCCGGGGATATCGGACTTCCTTCGGCGCCCGGGAAGGCATGGTCTGTACCGGTCTCTCCTGGATCCTGCTCAGTTTATTCGGTGCGCTGCCTTTTGTGATCTCCGGCGAGATCCCTTACTTTATAGATGCTCTGTTCGAGATCGTCTCCGGTTTCACTACCACGGGAGCATCCATTCTTCCGGAGGTGGAAGCCCTTTCCAGAGGCATGCTTTTCTGGCGGAGCTTCAGCCACTGGGTCGGCGGCATGGGTGTTCTGGTGCTGATGCTGGCCATTATTCCGTCCGGCAAGAAGGGACGGGGCAAGGGCAGCGGCATGAGTATACATCTGCTGCGGGCAGAGAGCCCGGGCCCGGATGTGGGCAAACTGGTTCCCACCATCCGAAAGACAGCCGTGATCCTGTATGGCATGTATTTTCTGCTGACCATTCTGAATATCATTTTTCTGCTGGCCGGCGGCATGCCGCTTTTTGATTCCCTTTGTACTGCTTTTGGTACTGCAGGCACCGGCGGCTTCGGCATCAAAAATGACAGTATCGCCGGTTACAGCCCGTATATTCAGAACGTCTGCACTGTATTCATGATCCTCTTTGGCGTGAATTTCAGTTGCTATTACCTGCTGTTTGCCAGAAAGTTCCGGGATTTCTTCCGGGATAGTGAGCTGCGGGTCTATTTTGGCATCATTCTGGGAAGTATCGCTGTCATTGCCTGGAATATCCATGGCATGTATGACACCCTGGAAGAGACCATTCGCCACGCGGCCTTCCAGGTGGGAAGTATCATTACCACCACCGGTTTCGCCACCACTGATTTTGATCTCTGGCCCAATCTGTCCAAGGCGATCCTGCTTTGCCTCATGGTAGTGGGCGCCTGCGCCGGCAGTACCGGCGGCGGTCTCAAGTGCAGCCGTCTGATCCTGCTCTTCAAGAGTATGCGGCGAAGCGTTCACGAGGTTCTGCATCCCAATCAGGTGTGCCGGATCCGTTACAATGGCAGAAGCGTGGATGAGTCTGTCATGAAAAACCTCAACAATTACCTGGTGGCATATGTGGCGATCATCGGCGCCAGTTATCTGATCCTTTCCTTTGACGGCTTTTCCTCCACCACGAATTTTTCAGCAGTGCTGGCCTGCTTCAACAACATCGGACCGGGTCTGGATCTGGTAGGTCCCACCTGCAATTATTCCATGTTCAGCCTGATCCCCAAGCTGGTGCTGATCTTTGACATGCTGGCAGGAAGACTGGAGATCTATGCCATTCTGCTCCTCTTTACAAAGAGTACCTGGAGGAGACACTGATGTGAAAAGCGTGTATGCTGCGCCTGTGATCACTATCGGCTATGGTGATCCATCATGCGCAAAGCGTAACCGGCGCCTATCGGTGCAGATAACCTTACTTAAATCAGGCAGCAATATGAAAAAATACAAACTGGTCATCTTTGATATGGATGGCACCATACTGAATACTCTGGAGGACCTGGCAGACAGTACCAATGAGATCATGGGACGTCATGGCTTTCCCTTGCATACCCTGGATGAGATCCGCATGTATGTGGGAAACGGTCTGGAAAATCTGATGCGCTGCGCAGCGCCGGCAGATACGGCTGATGCAGTGATACAGGAGCTTCTGCCGGAATTCCGAGCCTATTATCAGGCCCATTGCCGGGACAAGACCGGGCCATATGCAGGGATTACGGAACTGATCCGGCAGGTGCATCAGGCAGGCCTGCTGACTGCCGTGGTTTCCAACAAACCGGACAGCGCGGTAGGAAAACTGTCGTCAGAAGTCTTTCCGGGACTGATGGATCTGGCCATGGGAGAGTCGTCAAAGATCCGGCGAAAACCTGCGCCGGACATGGTATTTGCCACGCTGGACCGGCTTGGCGTCAGGGCAGAAGAGGCTCTGTATGTGGGCGACTCGGATGTGGATTTTTGCACGGCAGAGAATGCCGGCATGGACTGCGCTCTGGTATCCTGGGGCTTCCGGGGCAGTGAATTTATCCGCAGGTATCCCGCGAAGTATCATGTGGATACGGCGGAAGAACTGCTGAAGGTTCTCAGCATAGCGGGATAAGTGAGACAGGAAATCCAGGGATTTCTGTTGTCAAATTCTACACGCGGTGCGACTGCTTCTGAAACAGGTCGGAGTTTGGCGAAACGTCAGGATTCTCCCACGGGTTTGTTGTGCCGGGAGGTTTCAATAACACAACTATATTGGTATAAAAAGAGAGGAGCAGCTTATGGAATTGATCGAAGGCATCAAAAGCAGAAGAAGTATCAGAAAGTTTGAGGACAGACCTGTGCCCAGGGAGGTACTGGCATCTGTCGTAGACGTTGCGGCCTATGCGCCCACATGGAAGAATACCCAGATCTCCAGATATATTGCGATCGAGGATAAAGCGGTGATCGCGGAGATCGCGGAGAAATTCGCCTCCTTCAATTCCTACATTCTTGGAAATACGCCGCTGCTGATCGCCCAGACCTGCGTGACAAAGCGGTCCGGCTATGAGAGAGATGGTTCCTTTACCACAGACAGAGGCGACGGCTGGCAGATGTATGACTGTGGCTGCTGCGCCCAGACCTTTGCCCTGGCTGCCCATGAGGCTGGCCTTGGAACAGTGATCATGGGCATTTTTGACCGGCTGGCTCTGCAGGAGTATCTGAAACTGCCGGAAAATGAGGAGCTTGTGGCCCTGATCGCCTGCGGCTATCCTGCTCAGGAGCCAAAAACTCCGCCCAGAAAGACCAGCGAGGTGCTGCTTCGTTATCTTTGATCTGAAAAATAATGACCTTGCAGAATAACGCTGCATATGGTTTCCCTGTCAGTCGGCTTCGAAAAGTCCTTGACAGGGAATTTTTATTGCCTTATACTTTGAAAGTCAAAATAATTGAATCTCAAAAAATAAAATGAAACATTCAGGAGATGCAAATGATTGGTAAGATTCTTGGTACCGGATCCGCAGTTCCGGTCAGAAGAGTGACAAATGATGAATTGTCCACCATGGTGGAAACGAATGATGAATGGATCCGCTCCCGGACAGGGATCGGCTGCAGCCATATCATCAGCGGAGAGGAAAGTACCGTATCTCTTTCCATTGACGCGGCGAAAAATGCTCTGGACATGGCAAAGGTAAGACCGGAGGAGATCGATGCGATCCTTGTAGCGACCATTTCTTCCAATGTGATCCTTCCCTGCACAGCCTGCGAGGTGCAGAATGCTCTGGGCTGTGTCAATGCTTTCTGCTATGATCTGAGCGCTGCCTGCAGCGGCTTTGTGTTTGCTTACAATACTGCCCAGGCCTATATTCAGACCGGAATGATCCGGACGGCCCTGGTCATCGGAGCGGATTGTCTGACCAGCCTGACCAATTTTGAGGACCGGAGCAGCTGCATCCTCTTTGGAGATGCTGCCGGCGCAGCAGTGGTGCAGGCCACAGAGGAAGACCTGCCCTACGGTTTCGCCATGCATTCCGATGGCGGCAAGGGATGGGCCATGACCTGCAAGAGCCGTCACCAGGAGAAACAGCCGGCCTGGGAAGAGACCTTCATGCAGATGAACGGCAAGGAGATCTTCAAATTTGCTTCCACCAGGGTGCCACAGATCCTGCATGAGATCCTGGAGCAGAAAGGTCTGCAGCCGGAAGAGATCGATCATTACATCCTGCATCAGGCCAACGGACGGATCATAGAGGCCATTGCCAGAAAAATGAAACTGCCTCTGGAAAAATTCCCCATGAATGTGGAGGAATATGCAAATTCCTCTTCGGGAACGGTACCGCTGCTCATGGATCAGATGAACAGAGACGGCAGGCTGAAGAAAGGGGACAAGGTGATCCTCTGCGGCTATGGCGCCGGGGTTTCCTGGGGCGCGGCCTATCTGGAGTGGCCCATGTAAGGCGCGGCTGCCCTTTTGGACGAATGTGCAGTGAGCTTTTTAGTTGGGTGGCCTGCAGGAACATACTTGTCCGGACGAATGTTTACGTGAAATGGGAATGTCCTTAGCATCATAAGCGATGTACCGTGGATGTTTTTTCGTGAAAGCAGCGATATGGAGAAGTTGGAGTAAAAAATAAAAAAATATCCGGAAGTGATCATTTCCGGCAACATGACAGGAGGAGATCATGAAAACAGAGATCACAGCATTACTTGGCATTGAAGTTCCCATTTTTCAGGGAGGTATGGCCTGGGTGGCAGAGCATACGCTGGCTGCCGCAGTTTCCGAAGCAGGCGGCCTGGGTATCATCGGCGCAGCCAACGCGCCGGCAGAATGGGTCAGAGATGAGATCAGAAAGGTCCGGGAACTGACCGACAAGCCCTTCGGCGTCAATATCATGCTGATGAGTCCCTTTGCGGATGATGTGGCAAAGGTAGTAACTGAGGAGAAGGTGCCCGTGGTGACTACCGGCGCCGGCAATCCGGGAAAATATCTGAAGCAGTGGCAGGCAGCCGGCATTCGTGTGATCCCGGTCTGCGCATCTGTGGCTATGGCGAAAATGATGCAGAGAGCCGGCGTGGATGCCGTGATCGCGGAAGGTACAGAATCCGGCGGCCATGTGGGAGAGACCACGACTATGGCTCTGGTGCCGCAGGTAGTGGATGCTGTCAGCATTCCGGTCATTGCGGCAGGTGGTATTGCGGATGGCCGCGGCGTGGCAGCCGCATTCATGCTGGGAGCCAGAGGTGTACAGCTGGGTACCCGTTTCGTAGCTACAAAGGAAGCAGTGGTACATCAGAATTATAAGGATTTCCTGCTCAAGGCAAAAGATATTGACACCAGAGTGACAGGAAGAAGTACCGGACATCCGGTCCGGACCCTTCGCAACGAAGTGACAAAGAAATATATCGAAATGGAGCAGAAGGGTGCTTCCTTTGAGGAACTGGAAAGCCTGACAGTCGGCGGACTTCGCCGGGCTGTGCAGGAAGGTGATGTGAAGACCGGCAGCGTGATGTCCGGACAGATCGCCGGCATGCTGAAGGAGGAGCTGACCTGCAAAGAAGTCATTCAGAAGCTGGTCAGCGAATGTGATGCACTGATGAAAGGAACAGGAATCTATGAGTAAGATCGCTTTTATCTATCCCGGTCAGGGAGCACAGGCCTGCGGCATGGGACAGGATTTTTATGAAAATGAGGCCATTGCCAGAGAGGTCTATGACCAGGCTTCCGAATGGCTTTCCCTGGATATGAAGGCTCTCTGCTTTGAAGAAAATGATAAGCTGAACCAGACGGAGTATACCCAGGCGGCTCTTGTTACTACCTGCATGGCCATGGAAAAGGTTTTTGCACAGACGGGCGTGAAAGCTGATATTACGGCAGGCCTTAGTCTGGGAGAATACTGCGCCATTCATACGGCCGGCGGCATGACCCTGGAAGATGCTGTAAAGACAGTAAGGCTTCGGGGCATCCTGATGCAGGATACGGTTCCTCTGGGGCAGGGCGCCATGGCAGCAGTGATGAATCTGGAGGCAGAAAAGATCGAAGAAGTTCTGCAGGATCGGGAAGGCGTCTGGATCGCCAATTACAATTGCCCGGGTCAGATCGTCATTACCGGTGAGAGTCAGGCAGTGGCAGATGCGGCAGAACCCCTGAAGGAGGCAGGCGCCAGAAAAGTGCTTCCCCTGAAGGTTTCCGGCCCCTTCCATTCTCCCATGCTGGTGCCGGCAGGTGAAAAACTGGGGGAGGCCCTTGCAAATGTGAACTTTGCGCCGCTGCAGATCCCCTATATTACCAATGTAACAGCTGAGATCGTCAGTGACAGCAGCCTCTGCAGGAATCTGCTGATCCGGCAGGTATCTTCTTCCGTGAAATGGATGCAGAGCATGCAGCAGCTGCTGGCAGAAGGCTATGACACTTTCGTGGAGATCGGCCCCGGCAGGACGCTGGCCGGTTTCATGAAGAAGATCGACCGCAGTGTGAAGGTGGTCAATGTGGCAAAGCTGGCAGATGTGGAGACTGCGGCGGCAGCGATCCTCTGCACAGGCGACTGATGCGTAAGCAGGTGGGGACCTGACGTAATAGCAAGGTTTTCTGATGCTCGGAAATCCGGACGAAAAGCTCTGGGGATGGATGTTTTAGTAAGTAATGTATAGATTTTGGCGGAAAAGTTCACCGATCCGCAGCAGGAACAGAGAGGTAAACAAAAAGTGTCTGAGAAAAAAGTAGCCCTGGTGACAGGGGCATCCAGAGGCATCGGCAGAGCCATTGCC
>R14__coassemble_764_pt1 | contig 19646 bp, 16 predicted proteins | sample R14__metabat2_high_PE_030 | metagenome-assembled genome bin R14 | reverse complement strand
AAAAGGGCTACCCGATCTCGTCTTCGAATCGAATAGCCCTTCTTAATGAATTTCCAGAAGTTTCACTGTATAACCTCTCTTTCATATTTATTTTGCTCGTCAGGTCTGCGATTTAAGATGTTTTCCTATGATCCCATTGGCCCTTCCTCCTTATCGGATTGATCAAGCAATTTACCGGTCCGCTTCTCTTTCCACGTCTTCAAATCTTCCTGCGAACCATCTTCTAAAGTAAAGGCGGTAATGTTATTTCATTGGTCCGTCCTCCTGATTTTTAAAGGTTATCTCCTTGATTTGATGATTAAATAATACCACCGACCGCATAATTTGTCAACAACTTTTTCAAAAAAACTTTAAAAACTGACAAATCAAAATCGAACGGCGAAATAATGGAATATTCAGACAATTCGCACTGGGCTTGGATATCTTCCGACTCTGACAGGGCTTTTCGGATCCGCCGCGTATTACGTTTCAGGGCGTGGATGTTCCATAGCGGTATTCTTCTTCCGTAAGGGTTTCGTTCATGCTACCGCTGCGATAGCCCAGCAGATCCAGCGTGACATAGGTAAAGCCGAGAGATCGGAGATGGGAAGCGGCTTCCTCATAGAGCCCGGCCTCCATGAAACGGGGGATGTCACCGGGCAGCAGTTCGATCCTGGCCAGACGGTCGTGGATCCGGACCCGATACTGGGAGAATCCTTTCTGCCGGAGGAATTCCTCTGCCTGCTCCACCATGTGCAGCTTTTCCTTTGTGATGGTTTCTCCATAGACGAAGCGGGAGGCCAGACAGGCGAAGGAAGGTTTGTTCCAGGTGGGAAGGCCGAATTCCTGAGACAGGGACCGAATCTCCGCCTTGGAAAGTCCGGCTTCCCGCAGGGGGCTTCGGATCCCCAGCTCCCGTATGGCGATCATGCCGGGGCGGTAGTCCCCATTGTCGTCCAGATTGGAGCCTTCGGCTACTTCTTTCATGCCGTGTTCTTTTGCCAGCCGCTGCAGATTGCCAAAGATCTCCTGCTTGCAGAGATAGCAGCGGTCCTTTGGATTTTCCCGGAAGCCCGGGATCTCCAGTTCTCTGGTGCGGCAGATCAGCTGGGGAATATCATGGGCTTTGCAGAAGGCCTCCGCTTCCCGGAATTCCCGCTCCGGGAAGGAGCCGGAGGAAGCGGTCACGGCCAGCATGTCTGTTCCCAGGGCCTGCTTTGCCGCAAAGAGCAGAAAGGTGGAATCCACACCGCCGGAAAAGGCAATGGCGGCACTGCCGCAGCTCTTCAGCAGCGCCAGAAGATGCTGATATTTTTCTTTTAATTCAGTTGAGATCATAGACGACTCCTTTGCTGCAGTATGACATGAAAACTTTCCATGTCATGTTTCGTAAAAAATGCAAGTCTGTTCCAAAAACATTCTTCGTGCGAGCGACTGCTTTTGAGACAGACAGAATACGATAAAACATTCGGGTCTTCCTGTAACTTTGTCTTCATCTCCTCATCGGGACTGTAGTCCCTGAGGAGTTCGTGATAAAACATTCGGATCTTCCTGTAATTTACCATAGCGGAAGGAGAAATTCCAACTGCGTATCATAAAATGTGGAGTCGCGGGAAGCGCGGCATGGAGGTTTTTTATGATGCACCGGGGGAGCAAAGTCGGAAAATGGGCGCAGTTGCCCCTTGTGGGCAAATGTGCACTGATTTTTCGATTTTAGCGACCCGCAAGAACATACCCAGCCGGGCACATGTTCACATGGAGTGGGGTAGGGGCCCCATGGAATTCGAATTTTTGTAGCGATGCAGGAGATCAAAGAGCGATGCAGCGCGGAGTATCATAAAATTGTGGCGGTACGTGATGTACCATGGACGTTTTTTATGATGCACCGGGGGACATTTTCCCCAAAGTGTCCCAAAACAAAAAAGGCTTGCTTGACGGGCATAGCAAAAACATGTATTGTAGCATACGGAAAATCCGTGAGCTATATCTACTATATAATATAATAAGGAGAGCACAAAATGGAGAAGAGATTATTCACTTCTGAGTCTGTTACCGAAGGACATCCTGACAAGGTCTGCGATGCCATATCCGATGCCATTCTGGATGCCTGCATGGCCCAGGATCCCATGAGCCGTGTGGCCTGTGAGACAGCCACCTGTACCGGTTTTGTACTGGTGACCGGTGAGATCACTACAAAGGCCCAGCTGGATATTCCGGCTATCGTCCGCAAGACTGTCAATGAGATCGGCTACAACAGAGCTGAGACCGGTTTTGATGGCAACACCTGTGCAGTCATGGTAGCGCTGGATCAGCAGTCTGCTGATATCGCCATGGGTGTTGACAAGGCACTGGAAGCCAAAGAGAATACCATGAGCGATGCTGACATCGAGGCTATCGGTGCCGGTGATCAGGGTATGATGTTTGGTTATGCAAACAATGAGACAGATACCTATATGCCTTATCCCATCGATCTGGCACATAAGCTTTGCCTGAAGCTGACCCAGGTGCGCAAGGACGGCACCCTGTCCTATCTGAGACCGGACGGCAAGAGCCAGGTTTCCGTAGAGTATGATGAGGCCGGCGCTCCCAAGAGACTGGAAGCTGTTGTTCTTTCCACACAGCATGACGATGATGTGACCCAGGAGCAGATCCATGAGGACATCAAAAAGTATGTATTTGATCCGGTACTGCCCGCAGAGCTGATCGATGATGAGACCAAATTCTTCATCAATCCCACAGGCCGTTTTGTTATTGGCGGGCCTCACGGTGATGCAGGTCTGACAGGTCGTAAGATCATCGTAGATACCTATGGCGGATATGCCCGTCACGGCGGCGGCGCATTCTCCGGTAAGGACTGCACAAAGGTAGACCGTTCCGCAGCCTATGCAGCACGTTATGTTGCAAAGAACCTGGTAGCTGCAGGCCTGGCTGACAAGTGCGAGATCCAGCTGTCCTACGCCATCGGTGTGGCACAGCCCACTTCCGTACAGGTAGATACCTTCGGCACCGGCAAAAAGTCCGATGAAGAGCTGACAAAGATCGTTCGCGAGAACTTCGACCTTCGTCCCGCCGGCATCATCAAAATGCTGGATCTTCGTCGTCCCATTTACCAGCCCACTTCTGCCTATGGTCACTTTGGCAGAACAGATGTGGAACTGCCCTGGGAGAAGCTGGACAAGGTAGAAGCACTGAAGAAGTATCTGTAATTCAAAGATAAAAACTTCTCATATAGAGGCCTTTTTCAGGCTGTTGAGTGATGAAAATCCAGGTCTGTTTCGGCAGCAGTCGCTTGTGCGGAGGCAGTCGTTGCAGGGCTTGAGATTTTTTGAGAAGAAGTGATATAGGAAGTCTGAAACTTCCCCTTGAGGGGATGAGAGACCGTGGATCACGTGCAGGAATCCTGAATTCCGGAGCATGTCCCGCGGTCTCTTTGCGTTTTCGCCTGTTTTCTTTCAGACAGAAATCTGTTACAATATCCATGGCTGCGATGTGAAAAACGTCGATGTTCCCTGGGAGAGGCCACAGAAGATCCGTGCATTGCCAGGGAATGAGTGAGAGAATGTGAAAAGCACTGTGATTCCCCGGAAGAGACCACGGAAAATTCGACTCTAATGCCAGGAAATGGGGGACGAGAAGCGGAAAACGAGGGTGCCTGATCATCTCCCGGCTCATTTCAGGTGTAGTCACTTACGCGGAGGGATTGTGGCACAGCTTCATGGTTCACAAAAAGAAGTGACTGGGGAAGAGTAACGGATATCCTTGTGAGGAAATATAGCATGGAAACGAAGAAAAGAATGCAGTTACGGACCAGGATCATCATCGCCTTTGTGGCAATGGTCACCATTCCCGTCATAGCGATGGTGTGTATCCTGTATTTTTTTCAATACCATAAATATGAAGATATTCTGGAGATCACAGAAGCGGCCAAGATGGCGCCGGCTGTGCAGAACTGGCTGATCAATGTCATGGTCCTGCTGATCCTGATCCTGATCATGGCCAGCTTTATCATGGCAGTCTGGATCTATACCGGGGTGGTCGCGCCGCTGAAGCAGCTGCAGGAGGCTACCAGAAAGATCCGGGACGGTCAGCTGGATTTCACCATTGAAGCAGAAGGCTCTCAGGAGATCGCGGCTCTTTGTGAAGATTTCGAGAGCATGCGAAAGCAGCTGCAGGCATCTGCGGAGGAAAAGGAAGGTTATGCCCGGGACAATCGGGAGCTGATTCGCAATATTTCCCACGATCTGAAGACTCCCATCACCGCTGTGAAAGGCTATGTGGAAGGTATCATGGATGGGGTAGCAGACACACCGGAAAAGGTGGACCGCTACATGCGGACCATTCACAACAAGACCCTGGAGATGGACCGGCTGATCAATGAACTGACCTTCTATGCCAAGATCGATACCAACCGCATTCCCTACAATTTCAGCCGTATTGACATCACGGATTATTTTGTGGACTGCGTGGAGGAGATCTCCCTGGATCTGAATTCCCAGGGCATTGACCTGACTTATCTCAATGAGCTGACGGAACCTGTCAGTGTGATCGCGGATGCAGAGCAGCTGAAGCGGGTCATCAACAACATCATCAGCAATTCCGTCAAATATATGGACAAGCCCTATGGGCGGATCGAGATCCGTCTGAAGGATGTGGGGGATTTTGTACAGGTCGAGATCGAAGACAATGGCAAGGGTATAGGTCAGAAGGATCTGCCCAGGATCTTCGACCGTTTCTACAGGACAGATACGTCCCGGAATTCCGGCACCGGCGGCAATGGCATCGGCCTTTCCATTGTCCGCAAGATCATGGAGGATCACGGCGGCAAGGTCTGGGCCAGCAGCAAGGAAGGTGTAGGTACTGTGATGTACCTGGTTTTACGTAAATATACGGAGGTAATGGCAGATGAGTAAGATTCTGATTGTGGAAGATGAGCAGGCGATCGCTGAGCTGGAGAAGGATTATCTGGAGCTTTCCGGCTTTGAGGTAGCCATTGAAAATGACGGCAGCGCCGGTCTGCTGCGAGCCCTGAAGGAGGAGTTTGATCTCTTTATTCTGGATCTGATGCTGCCGGGTACCGATGGCTTTGAGATCTGCCGTCAGATCCGTGAGCGGAAGAATACCCCCATTATCATGGTTTCTGCCAAGAAAGAGGACATCGACAAGATCCGGGGCCTTGGCCTTGGTGCGGATGATTATATTACCAAGCCCTTCTCGCCCAGCGAGATGGTGGCCCGGGTCAAGGCCCATCTGGCCCGCTATGAGCGCCTGATCGGCAGCGGTATGCCGGTCAACGATATCGTGGAGATCCGGGGCGTCAAGATCGACAAGACAGCCCGCCGGGTCTGGGTGGACGGAGAAGAGAAGCCTTTCACCAATAAAGAGTTTGACCTGCTGACCTTCCTGGCCCAGAACCCCAACAGGGTCTTTACCAAGGATGAGCTGTTCCGGGAGATCTGGGATATGGAGTCCATTGGCGATATTGCCACGGTCACAGTACATATCAAGAAGATCCGGGAGAAGATCGAGAAAGGCGGCGGAAAGCCTCAGTATATTGAGACGATCTGGGGCGTGGGATACCGTTTTAAATTATAACGTATGGTGGTACGCGATGTACCATGGATGTTTTTATGATGCACCAGGGGAGCAAAGTCGGAAAATGGGCGTGGTTGCCCCTTGTGGGCAAATGTGCACTGATTTTTCGATTTTAGCGACCCGCAAGAATATACCCGGCCGGGCACATGTTCACATGGAGTGGAAGAGCTTGGATTTGCCGTAACCTATTCAAAACCAAACGATGAAAAATGATATGAGAAGAGAAAAATTTGGAAGAGAAAAATCTCCCGGAAGAACAGAAGAGCTCCATGGAAAAATGAAAAGATTCCGGAAAAGCAGCAGATGGTTCCTGCTGCTTTTCCTCGTGCTGTGGATCTGGCCGGCTCTTGTGCTGGGCGCAGGGCCCGTGTCCGGCGCAGCCACAGAAGACCAGCCGGAGAATTTCGCTGATAAAACTACAACCTATATTGATGCGGAAGACCGGGATGGCACAGATCAGGATCCGAATAAGCAGAGTCAGACTGCGGATGGAACAGAGCAGGACCCGGAAGCCAGTCCCACACCAACGGCAACACCTTCCGTAACACCTGTGGCCGGGCCGGCACTTACAGTGCAGCAGAAGGAGACCACAAGTGTCTACCGCCTGCGGGCCGGTGACCTGCAGCTTCCGGCGGGCTATACCATCGTGCGCTTTACTGTCTGGAGCAAGGCCTCCGGCGGGCAGGATCAGAAGCTCTATACAGCAAAACTGAACAAGGCTAAGACTCTGGCCATCAAAGACATCAGGATCACCGCCTTCAGTGGTTATGGCACCTATTATTGCCGGTGTTCTGCTATTGACGAAAGCGGAAATGAGCAGCGCCTGAAGACGGTGAAATTCAAAGTGGCAAAGCCGGTGGTGGAGTCTGCAGCAGTGACAACAGACATAGCATCGGGCAGTTTCACCGTGCAGCTGCAGGGGGTCTCTGCCGGTGCCGGTATCAGGAAGGTACAGGTCCGGATATGGTGCAAAGCTGATCAGAGCGACCGTAAGACATACGCGGCTGAAAAAGTATCCACAGGCAGCTACAGCCTTGCATCGGATATCACAGCCCATCAGAAGCATCTGGGCAGATATCAGGTGCAGGTGGTTGTCACGGATGCCAGAGGGACACAGAAAAAGGCGGCTGAAACTGCTTTCAATATGAAGGCCTCCGCCAAACTCAGTGTCAGCTCCGATGGGGCAGAGCGGACCTACAAAGTCAAAGCAAAAAGTGTGAAGGTGCCTCTGGGCTTTCAGAAGGTCCGGGCTCTTGTCTGGAGCAAAGCCGGCGGCAAGGATGACAAAGTATGGTATGCAGCGAAGAAGTCCGGCAGCACCTACACAGTGACTGTGGACATTGCGAAACATAAGACAGCCGGACAGTATGTGGCTGCCTTCTATGCGGTCAGAAGCAGCGGAGAAAAAGTATATCTGGGAAAGAATACGGAGATCATGGTGACTTCGGTTGCGAAAGCCACAGGCAGCAACGGCAGCCTGACCGGCGGAAAGGGTATTTTTAACCTTTATTACAAAGTATCCGGCTCACCTTCCGGCATCAGCCAGGTGAAAGTCCGTGTCTGGCCCTCCACAGCCAAAAGCAAGGCCCGTACCTACACGGCAACAGACCTTGGAAATGGGAAATACCGTGTCAGGGTCAATATTCTCAAACATGGAGCTGTCCTGGGGAAATACCGGTCGGCCTGCTATGTGACCATGGGGAACGGGATCCGGGTCAAAGCGGGCAGTCGTACCTGTACTTATGCAGTGAAAAATACGGTCAATGTCACAAAGACCAAAAAGGGGCAGAGAAAGATTACGCTGACCAATCCATCGGGCGGCTCCGGAACCATTCGCTTTGCCATTTGGAGTGAGACCGGCGGGCAGGATGATCTGAAATGGTATGAAGCCTCTTGCAGCGGAAAAACGGCTTCTGTCACTGTGAAGACTTCGGACTTCCGCCACGGCGGTACCTATCAGGTGCATATGTATCAGGGAAATACATGCATTCGAAAGACTACCTTCAGCTTTCCCTATGCGGAATTGAAAACTTCCTACACGGAGATGGCAGCGGGACTGCCGGAAGCGGAAGAGACTTCTCAGCTGATCCTGGTGGATTCCACCGGGACCTCAGCCAAAGTTGTTATGCTCAATAAGAATGCGGATGGTACCTGGTTCCAGCTGCTGAAGGCGGATGGATATGTAGGTTCTGAGGGCGTAGGGCAGGCCTCAGAATCCAGCCGGCGGACGCCGGCCGGAACCTATGGTTTCCTCTGTGCCTTTGGCATCAAAGACAATCCGGGAACAAAGCTGAGCTATACAAAGGTGGATGATTCCCATTACTGGGTGGACGATCCTTCCTCTGCCTATTACAACAAATTTGTCAGCAGCAGAGACACGGGGATCGCCTGGAATTCTGCAGAGCATCTGATCGACTGTACCAATGCTTATGCCTATGCTTTGGCACTGGATTACAACAAGGACTGTGTGCCCGGCGCAGGGTCGGCTATTTTCCTGCATTGTTCCACCGGCGGGCCGACAGCAGGCTGCATTTCCGTACCGGAGCAGAGCATGATCCGGATCCTGCAGTGCGTGGAGAAAAACTGTAAGATTATTATAAGTTAAAAAAACCGGATCCGTATGAAAACATCATACGGATCCGGTTCTTTATCTGCTGTCTCACGAATTACAGGTCAACCTTACCTGTCTCTTTGCCAATCACATAGTAAGCGGCGAAATCTTCCGGCTTGATGTAGATCTTTACATCTGTGGAAGCTGTCAGGCGATGACCTGCTTCCTTGTAAGCAGCCTCAGCCTTTGCCTTGATATCAGCTACAGAAACCTCAAGGCCTGCATACTGCACATAGATCTCAGCTTCTTTCTTCACAGCCTTTGCTACTGTCTTCTTTACAGTAGAGCTGGTCTTCTTTGCTGCCTTTACAGCTTTTTCAACTTTGGCGGGAGTCTCTTTTACAGCCTTCTCAACCTTGGCGGGAGCCTCTTTTACAGCCTTCTCAACTTTGGCGGGAGCTTCTTTTACAGCCTTCTCAACTTTGGCGGGAGCTTCCTTTACAGCCTTCTCAACTTTTTCAACTGTCTCTGCTGTCATCTCTTTTACTTCTTCGATCTTTGCTGCTGCTTTTTCAACAGCTTTTGTTGTCTTGTTTGCCATTGTTAAAAACTCCTTTGATAAAACATAATATTGCGTTTTGAAAACCCTTTGCCCCAACAAATATCGTGATTATACAAAAAAGAATCCTGAAATGCAAGCCCTGGCCGGGAGTTTCAGTATTTCCACCAATAGATGCAGGGAAAATTGCAGATTTTTTGTGCCTTACTCCGCAGTCCATCCGCTCAGGTAAGCTTCCTGCTCCGGTGTCAGGGTATCGATGGAAAGCCCCATGGCAGCCAGCTTATAGCGGCCGATCTCATCATCGATGCTGTCAGGAACATTGTAGACCTTCTTTGTCAGCTCATTTCTGTGGTCAGCCAGCCATCTGAGGCTCAGGGCCTGTACAGCAAAGGACATGTCCATGATCTCTGCAGGATGTCCCATGCCGCAGGCAAGGTTGACCAGACGGCCTTCGCCCAGGACATTGAGGGTGCGTCCGTCCGGCAGAGTGTAGCCGATGATATTGTTCCGGCGGGTCTCCTGCTTTACCGCCAGCTTTCGCAGAGCAGCCACATCCACCTCGCAGTCGAAATGTCCCGCATTGCAGAGAATGGCATTGTCTTTCATGACATCAAAATGTCTCTGTACAATGACATCCTTGCAGCCGGTGACAGTAACGAAAATATCACCCTGGGCAGCAGCCTGGTCCATGGGCATGATGCGGAAGCCGTCCATGGTGGCATCCAGAGCCTTGAAGGGATCCACTTCTGTCACGATGACATTGGCTCCCATGCCTTTGGCTCTCATGGCGGCACCCTTGCCGCACCAGCCATAGCCGGCAATGACCACAGTCTTTCCGGCAACGATCAGATTGGTGGTATCCATGATGGCGGTCCAGACGGACTGACCGGTACCGTATTTATTGTCATAATAATGCTTGGCTTTGGCATCATTTACGGCCATCATGGCGCAGGGCAGGAGGCCTTCCCGCTCCCTTGCTTTCAGCCGGTGGATGCCTGTGGTGGTCTCCTCGCAGCCACCGATCAGCCGGTCAGCATAAGCTGCGCAGCGGCCTCCCAGCAGGTTGATCAGATCGCCGCCGTCGTCCACGATCAGGTCCGGGTGACAGGCCAGGGTCTCTGCCAGCAGGTCTTCATATTCCTCTGGGGTGACGCCGTAGATGCCGAAAGTTTCGATGCCCGCCTCTGCTACAGCAGCGGCCACATCGTCCTGGGTGGACAATGGATTGCAGCCGGTCAGATATACCTCCGCGCCGCCTTTGGCCAGTACCAGACCCAGGTTGGCGGTCTTTGCTTCCAGATGGACGGAGACAGCGATCTTCAGGCCTTTGAAGGGCTGCTCTTTTTCAAACTGTTTTTCAATCTGGCTCAGGGCCGGCATGAAGGAGCGGACCCATTCGATCTTGGTCTTTCCGTAAGGTGCCAGGGAGGCGTCCTTGATTCTGCTCATAATATGAGTTCCTTTCTGTTGATGAGAGATGTATCCGGAGATCACACAGAAGGCTGTTTTCTGCGAGCTGCCCGGAAAACTTCTGCAGCGGCAAGTCTGAAAACATCCATGGCACGCTGCGCCATCACGATTTTATGATACCGCACGCTGCAACGCTCTGTGCTCTGTCGGATCAGAGTTACAGATAGGTATCTGCGATCTTCTGCACTTCGTAATATACCCGCTCTGTATCGATGGTCAGCAGCTCTCTGTTTTTCATCACGAATCTGCCGGCTACCATGACAGAAGTCACTTCAGAGCCATTGGCGGAATAGCAGAGAGAAGAGAGGATATTGTTGTTGGGGAAGAGGGAAGGGGCCTTCAGATCCAGGAAGATCAGATCCGCCTCTTTGCCTTCCTCAATGCTGCCGATCCGGTCCTCCATATGCAGAGCCTTCGCGCCGTTGACGGTAGCTGCGGCCAGTACTGTCTGAGCCGGCATGGCAGTGGAATCCTGCTGAATGCCCTTGTGGATCAGGGACAGAAGTCCCATTTCCCGGAACATATTCAGGGTGTTGTTGCTGGAGGTACCGTCTGTGCCCAGACAGAGATTGATCCCGGTGCCCAGCATGTCTGTCACCGGCGCAAAGCCATTGCCCAGCTTGGCATTGCTGGCGGGATTGGTCACCACGGAAACTCCGTGACGGCTCAGGATGTCGATGTCTCCCTCCCGCATCTGTACGCAGTGAGCCAGAATGGTGCCTTCATCCAGAAATCCGATATCAGAGAGAAGGGCCACCGGTGTCTTGCCGTATTTCTTCAGGCAGTCCTCTACTTCTGTGATACCTTCGGAAAGGTGGGTCTGCTTCAGCAGGCCCTGCTTTGCGCATTCCTCAGCAACCTGCGCGTACAGTTTCGGAGAACAACTGTAGGGGGCATGAGGGGAGAGGATAATGGAGATCAGGTCCGATGCATACTGCTCCTTCTCATACATAGCTTCCTCGTATCTGGTCAGGCCGTCCCCGAACAGGTCCTCGCCTACCAGTCCTCTGCCGATAAAGGCCCGGATGCCGGCGTCCTTTGCAGCTTTGGCAGACTGGCCCTTGTACATGTGCATATCCACATAGGAAGTGGTGCCGCTGCGGTACATTTCCATGAAGGCCAGCTGGTTGGTCCAGTAGGCTGCTTCCACCGGCAGCCGATCCTCCACGGGGGAGACCCGCTGGAAGAGCCATTCGCCGAAATCCACATCGTCCGCATAGTTGCGGAGAATGGTCATGTAGGCATGGGTATGCATGTTGATGAGGCCGGGCATGATCAGCCGGTCTTTGGCATCGACAACTTCCCAGGAAGTCTCCTCTGCCGGGACATTGCCAATGGACACGATCCTGCCATCAGCTATATACAGGTCTTTCTTTTCTGTCCGGAAACCTTCCGCTGCGTGCAGCAGGAGAGTACCGTTGATGATTTTATAATTCATTTCAGTATGCTCCTTTATGTGAAATCAGATCGGCAAATCCATTCGAACCTATAGCGATGTATGATGTTTGTCTACCGGGGCAGTACATTTGCGGTGGATGTGATGACCCGGGCGGAAAATTCCGTGCCGGTCCGGCAGGCCTCTGCCAGAGATGCGCCTTCCTGCAGCCGCAGTGCTACACCGGAGCAGAAGGCATCCCCGGCGCCGGTGGTATCTCTGACCTCCACAGGCAGAGCCGGACAAAGGCCGGCTTCTCCCTCCCGGGAGGCATAGACAGCGCCCCGGGCGCCCAGGGTGATCACCATGGCATCCGGGCCAAGGTCCGGCAGCCTTTCTGTCAGACGGGACAGCACCTGTGTCGGTGTAAGAGAGGTGAGATCCTCTTCCAGCAGCATGCCTGCTTCCTGCTGGTTGCAGAGAAAACAGCGGGTGTCTTTCAGATAATCCCGCCGTTCTGCTGCGATGTGCATGACAGAGACCAGAGCGATCACAGGCTTGTCATACAGCCGGGCATAACGATATACCTCTTTCACAGTTTCTTCTTCGATGTCCAGTTCCAGAACCACACAGCTGCAGTCCCGGAACAGGGCTTTATGGGATTCTGTCACAATATCTGTCATGGGATGCAGATCCGGACGAACAGAGATGGAGGCAGCTACATCACCGTTTTCATTGAAAATGGCCAGCCAGGTTCCCATACCCTTTTCCTGCTTTCGGACAAAGGCGGTATGGATCCCCACCTTCTCCAGATGCTCTGTGACACCGGCATCCGATGGATTGACCAGGCTGACAAATGTGACATCCTGTCCGGCCAGGGCCAGATTTTCCGCCACATTTCTGCCCACGCCTCCGTGGACCTGCTCCATGTAACCGGCATTTCTGCCCTCCGGGATAAAAGTCGAAAACGGCCGGCCTTTGATATCCACAAAGACCGAACCGATCACAAGAATGCTCATAAATACACCTTTTAATACTTGGACAGGAACTGACGGGTCCGCTCCTGTGTGGGATGTTCAAATACCTGCTCCGGAGTACCCTGTTCCAGAATGTAGCCGTCATCCATGAAAATGACCTGATTGGATACATCATGGGCGAAAGCCATCTCGTGGGTGACGATGACCATGGTGGTATCCTGGTCAGCCAGAGAGCGGATGACCTTCAGCACCTCGCCGGTCAGCTCCGGATCCAGAGCTGAAGTAGGCTCGTCGAAGCAGAGAATGTCAGGCTTGAGGGCCAGAGCTCTGGCGATGGCCACACGCTGGCACTGTCCGCCGGAGAGCTGATGGGGGTAATTGTTCATTCGGTCTGCCAGACCCATCATATCCAGCAGCTTCATCCCCTCTTCCGCCAGTTCTGCCCGGATGGCTTTTTTGTTTGCCTTGTAGTCCGGACGGCTTTGGGCCTGCAGCTCCCCGGCCAGGGTAATATTGCCCAGGGCTGTGTACTGGGGAAACAGGTTGAAGGACTGAAAGACCATGCCGAAATGCAGTCGGTTTCTGCGGATGGCGGTTTCCTTCCGGGTAGCGGGATCATTACTGTCAAAAACGATCTGATCGTTGACACGGATCACACCGCTGTCCGGTGTTTCCAGAAAATTCAGGCAGCGCAGCAGGGTGGTCTTGCCGCTGCCGGAGGTGCCGATGATGGAAAGGGCCTGGCCCTTTTCCAGGGAAAAACTGATATCCTTCAGGACTGAAGTATGGCCGAAGGACTTGCTGATGTGTTGTACTTCCAAAAGTGCCATGTCTAACCTCCTATCTGAAGAACTCCAGCTTCTTTTCCAGCTTGCCCAGTACGATGGTCAGGATACCATTGAATACCAGGTAGTAAACAGCAGTAAAGAACAATGGCCAGATGGCGCCGGAAATGCCTTCGGAACCTTTCAGGAAGGACTGGCCTGCCCAGATGATCTCCTGCAGAGCGATGATACGGGCCAGGGAAGTGTCCTTGACCAGGGTCAGGATCTCATTGGAGATGGGCGGAACGATCCGCTTGATCATCTGCAGAAGCTTTACGTGAGTGAAGATCTGGGATCTGGTCATACCCAGGACCAGACCGGCCTCGTCCTGTCCCACGGGAATGGACTGGATGCCGCCACGGAAGATCTCCGAAAAATAGCAGGCATAGTTGATGATAAAGGCCACGGCAGATGCCGCAAAACGGCCGGCTTCATCGCCGCCCCAGATGGGATTGTTGAAAAGCAATCCGGGCGCATAGTAAATGATCAGAAGCTGGATCATCAGAGGGGTACCGCGGATGATCCAGATGATAACCTTGAAAATGCCGCTGACGATCTTCAGACGGGAACGGGTACCGAAGGAAATGGCAAGACCCAGGGGCAGGGCACCCAGCAGGGTGACGCCGAACAGCCGCAGTGTCTGCAGAAAACCGATATTCAGGGCATTGAATACAATGGGAAATTGCTGTGAAAAATCCATATTATCCTATCCTTTAGAAAAGGGAGGGCAGATATGCCGCCCTCCCGTTGCTGTCTCTGTGAAGACAGATGTTTTACTGTTCAATAACGGCAGCCTGTACACCATAGGTCTCTGCGATCTCCATCATGGAGCCGTCATCATAGCTGTCTTTGAGGAAGGTGTTCAGTTCCTCTGCCAGATCGGAACCCTTACGGAAGCCAACGCCGTATTCCTCGCTGTTCAGACCGATGGTATAAGTCAGGTTTTCATAGCTGGTGCCTTCACCGATCATGGCACCTGCCATCAGAGCATCAATGATGGCGCCGTCTGCTGTACCGCCGGCAACCTCCATCAGAGCGCTGGCCTGATTCTGTACGGCTACAGACTTCAGCTCATTCTCTTCTGCCTGCTCCTCACCGGCGCTGCCTGCTTCTACGGCGAAGGTCATGTCGGAAAGCTGTGTCACATCCTGGCAGTCTGCTGCAATGTCTTCCGGCACTACGACTACCTGGGCATTGTTGCAGTACGCGTTGCTGCATTCCATGGAGCTCGTGACCTCATCTGTCAGGGTCATGCCGTTCCATACGCAGTCGATGGTCTTGTTGTCCAGCTCCAGGACCTTGTTGTCCCAGTCGATCTCTACGAACTCAACCTCTACGCCAAGCTTTTCACCGAAAGCCTTTGCCAGGTCGGCATCAAAACCGATCCACTCGCCATCCTCTTTGTAATCCATGGGAGCGAAATCTGTGACACCGACTACCAGCTTGCCATTGGAAACTACGTAATCCTTGTCGCTTTCACTGCTCTCAGAGCTGGAAGCGCTTTCGCCGCATGCTGCCAGAGACAGGGCCATAGCAGCGATCATGCCTAATGCAAGTACTTTTTTCATGTTTGATCTCCTTCTCATTGTTGGTTTGCATACACCATCGAACATCGTAGCAATTCTGTAAATCCAAGTCAAGAGAGAATGCCCCGCCCCGTGTGAAAAAATATGCAAAAAATATGCAAAACAGGAATACAGCGTTCCGCAGCACCACATTTTATGCAAAAACCGGAAGCTCCCGCAGAAAAAGGCCCGGGAGAAAGAGGACAAAAATTTTGCTTTGTGCTATGATACCTGTTATTCTGAAAGGCAGGAAACAGGAGAGAAGTTTTTTCAAAAGCGGGAGGCGCAGGATGGAAGCATATGGCGGTTTTGCGGAGGTCTATGACCTGTTCATGGACAATGTAGACTATGATGCCTGGGCAGAGGATCTGCTCCGCCATTTGAAACATTACGGTGTGGAGAGCGGACTGATCGCGGAACTGGGCTGCGGCACGGGAAATCTGACGGAGCGGCTGGCTGCTGCCGGCTATCACATGTGGGGGATCGATCTTTCCCCGGATATGCTGGCTGCCGCAGAGGAAAAGAGGCAGCAGTCCGGGCTGGATATCCTGTATCTGAACCAGGACATGTGCGAACTGGAGCTGCCCTGCAGCGTGGATGCAGTGATCTGCGCCTGCGACGGCCTGAATTATCTGCTGACGGAAGAGGAACTGCTGCAGGTCTTTGAACGGGTGCGGGCGGTTCTGGCACCGGATGGCGTCTTCCTGTTCGACATGAACACCCGGGCAAAATTCCGGGAGATCGGGGAGACCACCATTGCGGAAAACCGGGAGGAAGGCAGCTTTATCTGGGAAAATTATTTTGAAGAAGAGAGCGGCATAAATTCCTATGAACTGACCCTGTTCGTGCGGCAGCCGGACAGCGGTCTCTATGAAAAATATGAGGAGACTCATTTGCAGAGGGCTTATGAGCCGGCTCTGATCCGGCAGCTGCTGGAGAGAGCGGGTCTTCGCTGCGATCGCGTCTGGCAGGCCTTTTCGGAGGAAGCCGTTTCGGAAGGTACGGAGCGGATCTGCTTTGCGGCGCGGATGGAAAGCACTGCAAAATGAGAAAGAAGAATCAAATCTGGTTGCTGCAGCGGAAAGAAATTTTAAAGGAGTTGACCGGGTGGAATTGTGAGAACTGCAGATACTTTTTGCAGGCTCTGAGGTTTCTGATAAAGAGCTGAATAGAGTGGTAAATGGATTCATCCGGGAGATTCAAATTTTTAATAGCAGGAGGAAAACAAAACAATGGATTATATGATCAGAGCAACAGCGGCAGAGGGACAGATCCGTGCCTTCGCTGCGACAACGAAAGAACTGGTAGAGGTGGCCAGAGCCGCCCACAATACAAGCCCGGTGGCAACGGCAGCCCTGGGAAGGACCCTGACCGGCACAGCCATGCTGGGTATCATGATGAAAGGAGACCGGGATGTCCTGACAGTGCAGATCAAGGGTGACGGCCCCATCATGGGCATTACCGCCACTGCGGATGCCAAAGGTCATGTCAAGGGCTTTGTAGGGCAGCCGGAGGTCCTGCTCCATGCCAATGCAAAAGGCAAGCTGGATGTAGGCGGTGCAGTGGGCCGGGGCTACATGCGGGTCATCAAGGATCTGGGACTGAAGGAGCCTTATACAGGTGAGGTGGAGCTGCAGACCGGAGAGATTGCAGAGGACTTTACCTATTACCTGACCCTGAGCGAGCAGGTGCCTTCCGCCGTAGGTCTGGGTGTTCTGATGAATAAGGAAAATACAGTACGCCGGGCAGGCGGTTTTATCCTGCAGCTGATGCCCGGTGTGAAAGAGGAAGTGGTGGATGCCCTGGAGCAGAAGCTGGCCGGCGTAAATTCCGTTACCAGCATGCTGGATGCGGGAGATACGCCGGAGATGATTCTGGAGCGTCTGCTGGGAGACTTCGGTCTGGAGATCCTGGATACCATTCCTGTTTCTTTCGTCTGCAACTGCAGCAAGGACAGGATGGCAAAGGCTTTGATGGCTATCGGCCGGAAAGAGCTGGAATCGATCGTGGCAGACGGGCATTCCGAGGAGCTGCGCTGTCATTTCTGCAACAGCTCCTATATTTTTGAGGCAGAGGAACTGGCGGAACTGCTGCGGATAGTGTCCGCATAAACTCCCTGCATCCGGACGGCTCAGCGGCGCAGCAGATTGTTCAGGGCTTCTTCATTGATGGTTGCGTCATCCAGCAAGACATTCAGCAGTCCCTTGGCAGCGCTTCGCTTGCTCTGATATACCTGGGTCAGGGTCATACGGGCCTGTTTTGCCAGATGGTCTGCAATACGCTCAAAGTTCAGCAGCAGATCTGTGAATACGGAGCCCTCCTGCACGGAGCAGTTGCCCTCTTTCAGTCTGGACAGATGTCCTTCACGGCAGGCATCACATTTCTTGCTGATCTCACGCTTCATGGCGATCATACGGAAGGCCAGCTTGGGATTCTCTGTACGGAAGCTCTCATCCGCATAGTCCAGCAGTTTGGCTGTAGTGGCGAACAGATCCCGCAGCTCTTCTTTCGCGATATCTGAGAAACTGTGATTGTTCTCCCAGAAGCGGCGGAAGTTGACGGCCATGCTGTAGATATGGTCGCTGATATTTTCATAATCCGAAATGATATGCAGCTGATTGGAAAGCTCCTGGCTCTCTGCAGCCGTCATGCTTCGGGTAGACAGCTTGGCCAGATAGGCTTCGATCTCATCCTCGTACCAGTCTACCTTTTCCTCTGCCTTGTGCACATCCTCTGCGATGGCAGGTGCCCATTCATCCAGCAAAGTCACTGTGGAAGTCAGGGCCTGACCGGTGGTATTGATGGCCTCCAGCACCCGCTGCTTTGCGGCAGCCAGAGCCAGGGAAGGTGTGGCCATAAGACGCTTGTCCAGCAGGGAAGCCGGTGCGGCTTCTTTCTCGTCGCCCTTGGTGATGGCGCAGACAAACTTCTCCAGAAGATTGTGGCCGGGCAGAAGGATCAGAGCGATGCAAAGCTTGTAGCCGGAATGGCAGATGGCAATGGTGACCGGTGTAGCCACAGTCTCCAGGATGGGCAGACTGCCTGTGGCCTGTACCACGCAGAAAACGGGCAGGGCAATGATGCCGCCGATCAGGTTGATGAACAGATCCACGATGGCGGTTCTGCGGGCATCTCTGGAAGTGCCCATGGAGGACAGCATGACCGGAACTACCTGACCGATATTGATACCGATCAGCAGGGGGATCACACTTTCATGGGTAATACCACCGGTGACAGCCAGGGCCTGCAGGACACCGACAGAGGCAGAGGAACTCTGCATGATGGCAGCCAGGGCCAGACCTACCAGGAAGCCCAGGAAAGGATTGGTCAGCATGTCAAAGAGCTGCATGAATTCCGGTACCTCGCTGAGGCCGGACATGGAGCCGGACATGGTGGTCATACCAAACATCAGGATGGCAAAGCCCAGCAGGATGGCACCGATATCTTTCTTGCGCTCCTTGCTCTGGAAACGGTAGAGAATGATACCGATGAAAGCCAGAATTGGGGTAAAGGAGGCTGGCTTCAGCAGCTGAATGAAGAAGGAAGCGCCATCAATACTGGTCAGACTGATCAGCCAGGCTGTGACGGTGGTACCCAGATTGGAACCGATCATCAGGGGAATGGCCTGTCCCAGCGCCATCATGCCTGTGTTTACAAAGCTGACAGCCATGACATTGGTTGCAGTGGAAGACTGGATGACCATGGTGACGAGGAGACCTACCAGGAAGCCCCTGGTGGGACTGGAGGTCATCTTCATGAGGAAATTCTTCATCTGATTTCCGGCACATTTCTTCAGAGCTTCGCTCATGTAGGTCATACCGAAAAGGAATAAAGCGATTCCTCCCACACAGGTCAGGACGTTAAAAAAATCCATAAAAAACCCTCTCTTATCTGAATGAAATACAGTACGATTTGTACCGCTGCCGTTTATGATACGCAGCTGCTCCTGCTTCGGGATAACCGGAAACGTTTGCGGCAAACATGAAAAGGCTTTTTTTACTTACTTTCAGCCTTGTTTTCCTGCGCATCATAAATATCTACATACAGAAACATAGTAAAGTTTTCAGAAAGTAGTGTCAAGAAAGAATCCGGGGAAGAGGGGGAAAGAAGCCGGCAGGAAGTCAGCGGGAAGCCGATGAAGGAGCCGGCAGAAAGTTGGTGAAGAAAGCAGTAAAGAAGTCGGCGGGGAACCGATGAAGGAGTCGGCAGAAAGTTGGCGAGGAAAGCAGTAAAGAAGTCAGCAGGGGACTGATGAAGGAGCCGGCAGAAAGTTGGCGAAGAAAGCAGTAAAGAAATCGGCGGGGGACTGGAGAAGAAAGCAGCTTCCAGTGGCCGGCGGTGTTCTACCCGGGCGTTGTGGAAGGGTTTTTTCGGGCAACAGGAAAGGCCCGTCCTGCGACGGGCCTTTCGAAATGAGGGGGGATAAAATCTATTATAAATGGAAGTTATATTTAGTCGAGGCCGGTGACCGAACCGGAACAACCCAGCCACCATCCTCATCAGATGACTATACTGTAAAGGATAAATATGAATCGCATATGGAGGAAAACGAAAGAAATTCTGAAATTTATAACTTTTTCTAAAGAATTTGTAATGTGATCTGAAAATGGTGGCCGGAAGGGCTTTCTGTGCCCATTTTCCGACTTTGCTCCCCTGGTGCATCATAAGAAACAACCATAGCGCTCTGCGCCACCATATTTTATGATATAGACGCCTGACTTCGCTATGCTCTCGTCAGGCTGACAAAAATT
>R14__coassemble_746_pt1 | contig 20055 bp, 13 predicted proteins | sample R14__metabat2_high_PE_030 | metagenome-assembled genome bin R14 | reverse complement strand
AAAACTTCCCCACACCTGAGTTTTTTCATACTTTAGAAGGACGGGGACCTAAAACATCTTTTCTGAGCCTTAAAAAATGTCTCCTAAAAGACATTTTCGCTTCCCGTCCCGGCGAGGTTTTCGAAAAACACAGGTGCCCCGCCACACCCGCTGCCGCTTTTCCACTTGTCGCTCCCGCGATGCTGCAGAGGTATTGAAGCATCTTTTCCATGCCTCAAAATGTCTCACTCTCCACATATTTCAGAGGTTTCCTCCACCTCCTCCGTCAGGGCTTCGGCCCGGGCCTCCCGGGTCTCCTCTTCCTCTGCCATGATCTCTTCGGTACTAAGGTCAGGTTCTTCCGCCACCAGCCCGTCATCCTGCACCTGCAGAAGGATCGTATCCTCTTCCTCATGCAGCAGGCCCATGCAGTCGTCGATCAGCATCACAAAGGGCAGGATCTCGCTGGTGCCGTCATCAAACTCCAGCTTCATATTATAGATGTTCTCCGGATCTCTTCGGCTATCCGGCAAAATAAGGGACCCGGTCTCATCCGGTTTCAGAACCGCCTGCTGTGCTCCCGCACTCTCTTCTGCAGAGAGCACCTGGTCAGGAGTTGCGTCGCGCAGATCTTTTCTGGCAGATGCTGCCGCATTGCCTTCCCCGGGCACAGACACACCATTTTGTATCTCATCCCCGGCAGATATGACTGCTTCATTGCCAGCCTCACTTTCCCCTGATACAGCCTCATCGCCAACAGATTCAGATTGATTGGATATGTCCGCTTCCCCGGCTGTCTCATCTTCACCGGACACGGCTGCCTCACTGTCTGCATCATCTCTACCTGCCGCAGGCACTTCGCTGTCAGAATCAGATCCTGTCTTTGCAGTCTGCAGCAGATTTTCTCCGAACGCTGTCTCCTCCAGGGTGCAGATCCGGACGCCTGTGATCGTCCGGTCCAGACCATTCTTCAGATAGATCCTCATACCGGTCTCTGATTTCTCCCCGTCATCCGCAGTTTCGATCATCTCCGCCTGACCGTCTTCTTCCAAAACAATGGTCTCCTCTCCGGTCATTTCGTCCACCACCTCTGCTTCGTCAACGATCTCTTCCCCGGCAGCATCCTGCAGAAGGATCTCCTCATCCGTGGCAGCATTCTCATTCTCCGCATGAACTGCTGCTACACCGACTGCTGTAAGAGATGCCGCCATTACTGCTGCTGTCAGAATTGTTTTTTTCTTATTCAGGTGATCCATGATCTTTTTTATCATATGCAAGGTTCCTCTTTTCTATGTCAATCCCTGCTTCCCCTTCGGGAGCAGGGAACTACCTATGCATCTTTCTCCTGCGCCTGACTGTACGATCCCGGGTCGCAACATTCGACTTTGGGAATTCTACAACAGTGACAACAGGTACAGGAATTGTCTTTCGGGGCATCTGCGCTTTTCGAATCCCTTTGCCGGGCCGGAAAGCGAAAGTGTCTTTTCGGAGACATTTTCCATGGCTCTGAAAAGATGTTTTCGCTCCCGTCCCTCAACACCTGAAAAAAGGCTCAGATGCAGGAAATTTTACTTTCAGGAATATTTCGACGCCTTAAATCCCGGCACGATATTCTTCCAGCTGGAAGCGCCGATCACCGACAGGGCGAAATTGGTATACTTCAAGGATTTTGAAGTATCCATATAGCGGAACACCGTATACGCCAGTTTTTTGGAGGAAGCATATTCATCCATGGCTGTATTGTTGTACCACAGACCCAGATACAATCCCTGGGCCATCTCCGCCCGATGGTCCACATGCCGATGGATCACCAGCGCATCCACCATATCATTGGCATCCGCCAGATAATAGGCATAGGCAATGGCGGCCGCCTGCACGCTCTCCCCGCTGGTGGAGGTAAAGCCTGTCTCTGACAGGATAAACCGCACATTGCTGCCATAGGTCTTTTTGATATAGTTCGTCAGATAAGACAGGTTTTTCATGGTGATCACAGGTGAATTTGCGCTGTTGGTCACCAGAGCATTGCCGCTCCAGAAATTGGCATTTGTCAGGGGCAGCGGGTAAGGATGAAAAGCAATATTCCAATTCACCGCTCCTTCTTTTTTCAGTTTTTTGACAAAGCGGGTCAGCACAGACTTGCCCGTATAGGTGCCGCTGCGCTGATAATTCCAGCACTGATCCAGCGAAATATAGACTCTGGCATTTTTATATACGCTCCTTACACTATTGTAGAGAGTCCGGTAGGCATCCGTATAATACTTGATGTAAGTACTTTCCGATACATTGCCGCACCAGTAATACTGGTCGTAATCTGCCACTTCATTTCCCATGACCCAGTTGACCAGCTTGTGACTGCCATCGGAATAGCGGTCTGCCAGGAAGGTAAAGGCTGCCGCCAGCTGTTTTCTGGCGGATTCACTCTGGGTATTCAGTCCATAGAAGGCATGGCTGGTATCAGATCTGCCGCTGGGGATGATCAGATTTTTCAGACTGCTGTCGTACTGCATCAGGATCACACCGGTGGTAATGGCGCCGGAGGAAGCCAGTTTGGAAGTTGTTCTGTCCAGATACTCCACGAAGCCCGGTTCATAGTAATATGTAGTGCCATTATACTGATAGCTGACGGAAGTCGCCCCATTGCTGATCAGACTGTTCAGGGGGATATTGATCACCGCATTCTTTACTCCCAGCTTTGCCGCATCCGACAGCATGTCCGTATTGACCTGCAGTCCCTTCTTGGAGGATGGTGTCGGATAAGCGTAGGTGTATTCTGCGCAGGCGTAGGGATTGGTGATATAGCTTGGAGACCCGATCTTCAGGTAGGCATCTCCCACTTTGACACCGATCACCAGCTTTTCATCCACCAGACTGTCAGCCGTATCCTTTCCCAAAGCAGTAGTGATACTGACAGAAGAGGCTGCTGTCACCGTCTTGATGGGCTTTGCCTTCACAGAGATCTTTGATGCGGATGCTGCTATTTTGAAAAGTCCATAGGTCCGCTTCTTACTGCTGCTGGTACTTGCCTTCACCGTTACCTTATTGTGGGAATTGCCTGTGATCTTACAGGATTGCAAAGTGCCGGTCGGGGCTTTCTTCAGGATGAAGCTGTCAGAGGTCACTCCATGAAGGGTACCGCCCGTATCACGCCAGTAGCAGGAGATCCTGAATGTGCCATGATGACCGGCATGATATGCTGTACTGATAGTGCAGCTGTAAGCCCCGTTGCTGAGCAGTTTGGCGCTATACCAGTTGAGGTCACTCTGTCCGGAGGTATGCCAGGCCGGAAACAGCACTTCACTGATCCCGGAGGATGCCTGCTTAAGGAAGACATTGGCCTTGATCGTACCGGCATCTGACGATGTGTAGTAGATCATACCATAAGGCAGTTTCTCCACCGTAAAGGTAGTCTTTGTCAGATATTTGCGGCTGCCATCTGCCAGCAGGGCATAGATCCGTACCTGGTAAGTTCCCAGAGTTTTATGATTGGCGATCTTTACACTGGCCCGATAGCTGTCAGTCCCCTTTTTCTGTGCGGTATAACGGACCATATCATCCTTGCCACCGGTACTGCTCCAGGCATAGGCATACACAGCCTGGGCTCCCGTAGGGACCATGACCTGCTTGATCTTGATCACATCATAGGCGCGGCTGTCGGTCTCTGTCACGCTGACACTGCCCACAGATGCTTTACATGCAAAGCTTCCGCTGCCGGCAGTGCTGACAATGCCGTTCCGGTCTGTTACATAAACCTTCACCGTGTAGGTTCCCATATGGTAGCCGTGCTTTACAATACTGCTGCTGACCTGATAACTGCCATCTGTCTGTTTTTCCGCAGTATATTTGACCCGGTCACTCTTGTCTTCCTTCTGCCAGACAAAGATCCGTACCTGCTTCACACCCAGCGCGCTCTTCAGCCCGCTTGCTGTCACGGTGAATTTTCCGCTGGTATTGCTGGCCACAGCAGACACAGACACTGTCGGCTTTTTTACCTGGAAGCCGGTCGCTGCCAGGAATGTCTTGCTGCCATCGGCCTTTACAGCATAGGCCCTGACTGTATAAGCCCCATAAACTTTGTAGGAATATGCCAGATTCTTCGTCAGATCAATAGTGGTCTTTCCTTCCGTATAAGCCACATCGAAGCAATGCATATCGTCCTTGCCGTCCGCATCACTCCAGATGGCATAACGTATGGCAGTGATGTCGCTGCCGCTGATACCTGTCACCCGGAAACGGAAGCTGCCGCTGGCCTTCTGCACTGCGGTAACTGCCGGCTCCGCTGTCTCTGGTACATCCTCTGCCGTATCAGAGTAAGACTCCGCATCCGTTTCCGTGCTGTAAGAATCTTCGGCCCGCACATCTGCAGGCATACTGCCTCCCAGCAGCAGAAAGGCCAGCAAAAAGAGCAGAGTGATCCACCCTGCCCGTTTTTTCCTGTTAGTTATTGCATCTGTTTCCCTGTCTTTCATCATCTTCCCCTATAAATATCTATCAAAGCAGCCTCTCCCTGAACAAGAAAATTTTACGCTTCTTCTGTTTTTCAACACCGACACTACCCCCACACAGACCCCGGGGTGGCGGGACATTCTATTTTCGGAAGATCTTCGCCTGGCGGGATAACTTCTACTTCTTCCAGTATTCTTTGCTCATGGTGCACTTCCTGATCAGCCATCCCGGCAGCTTACGATACCTTTTTCCCAGCAGATATCCCGCATACTTCCCGACGCACTGAGTACCCAGGGGGAAGATCAGCCAGGGCTTCCCGATCCGGAAGGCGTGGCGGACAGAAGCCTTCACCAGCCGCATGCCCTCCCCTTCGGAAGGAACATCCGCAAAGATCTCCGGATGATCCGCCTGGGAAACTGCCAGATCAAAATTTCTGTGGAACTGCTGTCCTGCGGAGTAATTGTGGGAATGGATCACTCTGGCCTCCGCCGCATAGGCCACACCATAACCTGCTTTGATCAAACCTGCCGCAAAGATCATATCTTCATTGAAGATGGTATGTCTGGTGAAGCCGCCCATGGCAAAGTAGGTCTCTCTGTCATAAGCTGCGCAGACATCGGAACAGAAGTAGGTCTTGATGCCCAGCTCCGGCAGGTCTGCCAGTGTCTTGACCCGGCTCTCCTCCGGATAGTTAAACCCCCGTGAGAAACGCTCCATCTCCCGGCAATCCTTCCTGGGGAGCTGTCTGGCATAGGCCGCCTTCACCCCTGGGGTCTCAAAAGCTTCTGCCAGAGAAGACAGCAGATGTCTGTCTACAGGCACTGCATCCTGGGTCATGAAAAGCAGCAGATCTGCCTCTGCCTTTTCGGCCAGCGCATGCCTGGTCCCGCCATGATCAAACTCCTGTTTGCTGATATGAAAGACCTCAGCGCAGGGGATCTCCGAAAGCAGGCTGTCCTCCCAGTACTGCTCCTCTGTATTTGCGATCAGGATCTTCCGGATGGGATAGTCCTGACGCAGAAGCCTCTGCAGCAGTATCTTCAGTTCTTTGCCCGGTTTGTAGACCGGGATACACACATCTATGTTCCTCATGTACCCTGCTCCTTCGTATAAAACATCCATGGTGTGCGGTATACCACCATAATTTATGATATCTACGCCTGACTACACACTGTCCAGAGAGAAGTGCGCCCATTTTTCACCTGCTTTGATCCCCTGTACCATGAAAAACAAGGCAGTGCCGGATCCACCGACGCTGCCTTTCATTTCAGTCTTTAATAGGACTCCTCCTCATAGTAGGATTCTTCGCTGTAGGAGCCATCGTCATAATAATTTTCGTCATAATAGCTTTCGTCATAATAACTCTCATCACTGTAAGAGTCATCTGCGGACACACTGCTGTCCGTGCCATTTGCTGCATCTGCCGCATCCTGCTGATCCTGCAGCTCCTGGGTCCAGGTGGGGATCTCACCGCTCTCGGACTCCTGTGGAATATCCTCTTCGCCGTAACCGGAAACCATGGTAATGTATTCGCTGTACTCCTCCACAGTAGCAGAAGGTGTATAGTTGACACCCGGCTGGAAGAAAAGGTGCAGCTGAATGACGTTGGTCTTCAGGGTAACCGGCAGTACGCAGTCCAGGCCATCCACTTCCACACCTTCCACATGGTCAAAGGGGAAGCCTGTCTGGTCTGTAATGGAATAGTTCAGCACATACTGGGCCATATCGATGATCTCACTGCTGGTGAGATTGGTTGTGACATTGGGAAGGACAGTATCCAGCACGGAATTGATGGTACCCAGCCCTGCTGTCTTTGCCTTCTCCATGATCTTCTCAATGACCAGACGCTGTCTGGCAGCACGGCGGAAGTCATTGCCTGTGGTATATCGGATCCGGGCATAGGACACAGACTGGCTGCCGTTCAGATGGAAGGTCATGGTCTTTGCGCCGTCCAGCTCTGTTTCCGGCGGCAGCTCTACTTCTTCATATTCCACGCCTGCGGCTTCGGAAGTCTCCACATTGTAATTGTTCAGATGAATGATCTCTTCACGGGTCAGATCGATATCCAGGCCGCCCAGCAGATCGATGGTCTTGGTCAGACAGCCAAAGTCCACAGTAGCAAACTGGGTGATATTCAGGTCCAGATTCAGATTCATCATGGTCAGCATCTCTTCGGGGCCACCGTAATTGTAAGCGGCATTGGCCTTGTCATAGGTGATGCCGTACTGATTCTCTCCCACATTGAGATAGGTGTCTCTGTAAATGGAAGCCAGCTTGATGGTCTTTTCATCGTGATTGATGCAGGCGATGATCATGGTATCACTGTTCATGGCATCATTGGCCTCACGGGTATCCACACCCACAAGGGCGATCATCTGTATGCCGCTGTAGGGAGAGCTCACATCAGCTTCCGCTGTCTGCTCCTCTGCCTCCGCCACATCTCCCTGGGCGGTTTCTCCCAGAACTTCGGAGGTATTGACCTCAGCCGAAGTCTTTACATTGTCCATGTCCAGCTCCACGGTGTTGATCAGAGCGAACTTTCTGGCAACAAAAAGACTTACGACCAGTACACCGGCCAGAATGACCAGTACGACTGTCATAATGATGGTCCCCGCAGCTCCCCTTTGATCTCGTAATTTCCGGAACATCTGCATCATGCTCCTCCTTTCCTGCGCAGGCACAGCTATCATCTGTTTTCAAATGACTGCAGACTAATACGCATTCTTGTTGACAAATCCCCTGAATGCTGTCAGAAACAGGATCTTCAGATCCAGTCCGACAGACCAGTTTTCAATGTAGTAGATGTCACAGTCGATCCGTCCCAGGATCGAAGTGTCTCCCCGGTAGCCATTGACCTGGGCCCAGCCTGTCATGCCGGGACGCACCTGGTGCTTGACCATGTAACGGGGGATCTCTTCCCTGAATTTTTCCACAAACAGAGGCCGCTCCGGTCTGGGACCGATCAGGCTCATGTCGCCCTTCAGCACATTGAACAGCTGGGGCAGTTCATCCAGACTGGTCTTGCGGATCAGCTTGCCGAACCTCGTGACTCTGGGATCATCCTTGACTGTCCAGGCCTTCTTTTCATCCTCTTCCTTCTGCAGCTTCATGGAACGGAATTTGAGCATCTCAAACTCCCGGTTATGAAGTCCCACCCGGACCTGACGGAAGATCAGGGGCCCCGGGGATGTGATCTTGATGCCGATCACCACAAAGAGCATAGCCGGTGAAAAGATAATAATGCAAAGCAGTGATCCTACGATGTCACTGAGTCGCTTCACAATGGCATTGAAGGTATTGGACAGGGGGACGTAACGGATATTGATCACCGGCAGTCCCAGCAGATCCTCTGTGTATGGTTTGGTAGGTATGATATTGTGATAATCCGGGATGAACTTGGTATGCACACCGGATTTTTCGCACATGGCAACGATCTCCTGCAGCCTGTAATATTCATTCAGTCCCAGAGTGATGACGATCTCGTCCAGATGACTGAGGGGCAGGATATAGTCCAGATTTTCTATGACACCCAGGACCTTGATGCCCCGGTATTCTGTCCCCCGGACCACATGGTCATCCAGAATGCCCCGGACCACATAGCCCCATTCCGGATTGGACAGTACCCTGTCAATGTAGCCTTCCGCTGCCGGACTATAGCCCACCAGCAGCACCTGCTTCTGGTTGATACCCCGTCTGTAGCGGCCGCGGTTGATGTCACGGATGACATTTCTGGCGATCACATCCAGACACATATTCAGTACGAAGAAAATGACCAGCATGCTGCGGGCGAAATCCTGCTGTCTGGCCATATACAGTCCCAGGATGATCAGCAGAACGCCTACCAGATTTGCCTTCAGCAGCTGGGCCAGCTCCAGTCTTCTGCCCTGGATGCGCTGCATGGAATACAGATTGAAGGCCTGGTACAGGACCATGTAAAGAAGGAATACCGGGATCAGGACCATGGAATAATAGCCCAGCGGCAGGGACCGGATGGGTGTACCGAAGAGCTCCGTCTGAAAACGCATGGCCCATGCCAATATATAGGAAAGGACCAGGATCACCGCGTCCGTCAGTACATATATGCCCTTTAAAAAATTCTGATTGTCCTGTATCACTGTTTTTTACCTGCAAAAAGATTTCTGTATATCATAGCTCAGGAAATCCGAAACCACAAGAAGTTCCTGTGAAACTTCTGTGTTTTCAGAACCTTCGCAGAATATTTTGCCACAACTCCACCTGGATTTTGGCATAATTACCCAGATTTTCCTTGCGGAAAGGAACCTTTTTCCCTCTGTTTTCCGGCTGCGCGGCCATCTTCCAGCCTTCCCTCAGGCCGTCTGTATAGGTCTTGCCCAGGCCCTTTTTCTGAAAGAAAGCCGCTTTGACGGCAAAGCCCGCCAGCAGGAGCGGCGCATTCAGGATCTGCTGCCCCACCGGCATATTTTTCCATACGACATAGATATTGTTTCTGGCGGAATAGCGGGTCTTGAAAGCGTTGTAACGGGAACCGCTGCTGGCGCTTCCCATGTGATAGACCTTTGCTTTGGGCAGATACCAGTTTTCATAGCCCAGGATCCTTGCCCGATAACCCAGATCCAGATCCTCCAGATAGGCAAAATGCGCCTCGTCCAGAAGGCCGGTCTTTTTCAGAAAGCGCCGCCGGTAGATGGCTGCTCCGGCGCAGGTGGAAAAGACCGGCATCTCCGTCTGAAAATCCTCCGCCGTCTTATCCTTGCCCCGGGCATAGGCCCAGCCAAGGGCGCTGTAATAATTTCCGGCATCATCGATCAGCTGATGATCCTTCATCTGCAGCATCATGGCGCCGCCGGAAAATGCTTTTGGGTGCCGCCGCATGCCTGCCAGCAGTTCATAGACGAAATCCGGAAAGACCTCTGTGTCATTGTTCAGGAAGATCACATAGGGGGAGCTGGTGTGGCTGACCCCTTCATTGATGGCCCTGCAGAAGCCATAGTTCCGGTCCAGTTCCAGCAGCTGTACCTCCGGATAATGAGCCCGGACCAGCTCCAGACTGCCGTCCGTGGAACCATTGTCCACCAGCAGGACCTCAAAATCCGTGCAGGTCTGGGTGCGGAGGGCATTCAGGCAGGGTTCCAGCACTTCTATTCCGTTGTAATTGGGAATGATGATGCTTACTTCTTTCATGTCACCTGTCTTTCAGGGGCATCAGTTGGCCCGCAGTGAAAAATTCCATTTGCTTAAGGTCAGATTGGGACTGTAATAAGGATCCCCCTTCTTCAGCAGGCTGATCCAGCGGGTCCGCATGAATTCGATCTCCTCCTGGAAGCGTCTGACCTTCTCTGTGCTGTCCTCACTTCCCCGGGACTTGGACTCATAGTGGAGCATTTCCACATAGGGATCATAGACGCACAGATAGCCGGCCTGCACTGCCCGCAGGCACAGATCCACATCATTGAAGGCTACTGTCAGTTTTTCTTCGAAACCGCCCAGTTCTTCAAAGACCCGGCGTTTCATCATCATGCAGGCTGCCGTCACCGCGCTGTAATCCAGCTGGATGGCTGCCCTGTGCATGTAGCCGCTGCGGCTGCCGGGCATATTCAGAAAGGCATGTCCCGCGATGCCGCCGATGCCGATGACGATACCGGCATGCTGTATGGTATGATCCGGATAATAGAGCCGGGCGCCGGTAATGGCCACCTCCGGCCGCTGGCAATTGGCCAGCATCTCTTCGATCCAGTCCGGACTCTGTACTTCGATATCATTGTTCAGGAAGAGCAGATACTCTCCTCTGGCCTTTCGGACTGCGTAATTGTTGATGGCAGAAAAATTGAAAGAACCCTTGTAGCGGAGCAGACGGATCTTTTCCTCCCCGAGCAGGGATTTATAATAATGGAAAGTCTCCTTTTCCGTGCTGTTGTTCTCCACGATCAGGATCTCAATATTGGAATAGGTGGTCTTTTCCCGGATGGAACGCAGACATTTCTCCAGGGTCTCCTTCTGATCCTTGTTGGGAATGATGATGGAGACCAGAGGTTCTCCCTGCACCTGATATTTCACCCGGTAAAATCCATAGTCCGGTGTGTCCGTCACCGTGCCCTTCAGTCCCATCCGCTGCAGATGCTCGGCCACAGCCTTCTTGCCTGCTTCATAGGCATAGAGTTTGCTGTCTGGATTGTCCGCTGTGGAAGCTTCGTGGGTCCTCCAGTGGTACAGGACTCTGGGAACATGGCAGATCTTTCCCGCTTTCTCCGTGCAGCGCAGGATAAAATCATGATCCTGGGCTCCATCGAAAGCCGGGCGGAAACCGCCGACCTCCTCCACAAGGCTTCTTTTTACCGCCAGAAAATGGCAGATGTAATTGTTGGAACAGAGCAGATCCGGATTGAAATCTGATTTCATGTTGGGCTGGTAGTGGTCGGAAAGATCCTCGCCACGCACCTTGTCCTCATCCGTATAGATCACCTCTGCCTTTTCGGAGACGATCCTGGAAGCCACCTCAAACAGAGCGTCCGGCGCCAGCACATCGTCATGATCCAGCAGGCCGATGTAGGAACCTGTGGCCATGGCGAAAGCCGCATTTGTATTTTCCGCAATGCCGGCATTTTCCTCCAGAGCCAGGACCCGGATCCGGCTATCCCGGCGGGTATACTCTGCCAGAACTGCCGCCATGGTCTCGTCTTCCGGACTGGCATTTGCAATGCAGAGTTCCCAGGCGTCATAGCTCTGGGCCAGCAGGGAATCGATCATCTCCCGCAGAAATCTCTCCGGTGTCCTGTAGGCAGGTACGCAGACGGAGATCACAGGCTTTTCCTTCCAGCTGTGCTTGCTCTGCTTTTCCAGCGTCTTTTCATCTGCTTTGTGCTTTTCATACCAGGGACCGTAAGGCACCTCTTCCGGCTCCATCCGTTCCGACAGGCGGACCAGAAACTCCTTCAGGCCGTAATGTTTCAGATAGCGCAGTCCCTTTTTGATGGTATATGGTCTGCATTTTTTCACGAAATGCAGGATCTTGTTCTCTGCCATAGCTTTCCCCTGTTATTTTGCCTCCGGCATGCCGTAGAATTCGTGGATCAGATGTACCACCTTTGCTGCGTCTTCCATGCTGAGGGAATAATACATGGGCAGTCTCACCAGACGCTCGCTCTCTCTGGTGGTGTAAAGGTCCTCCCCGTGGAAGCGGCCGAATTTTCTGCCGGCAGTCGCTGTATGCAGCGGCACATAATGGAAGACCGCTTTGACGTCATGGTCCTTGAGATAAGAGATCAGGCGGGTCCTGGTCTCCAGATCCTTTGTCTTGATATAATACATGTGGGCATTGTGTTTTGCGTACTCCGGCACGAAGGGCTGCTCGATCAGTCCCGCCAAAGCCAGATCATGGAGGCGCTCGTCATAGTAATCCCAGATATCCATGCGCTTTTCATCGATCTGATCGCAGGCTTCCAGCTGGGCATAGAGATAGGCCGCATTCAGCTCACTGGGAAGATAGGAGGATCCGAAATCCACCCAGGTGTACTTGTCCACCTGCCCCCGGAAGAATTTGCTCCTGTCTGTGCCTTTCTCCCGCAGGATCTCTGCCTTTTCCAGGTATTTCTCGTCTTTGAATACAATGGCGCCGCCTTCACCCATGGTATAATTCTTGGTCTCATGGAAGCTGTAGCAGCCGAAGTCGCCGATGGTACCAAGCGCTTTTCCTTTGTAAAAAGCATGCACGCCCTGAGCCGCATCCTCAATGACCTTCAGGCCGTATTTCTCTGCCAGAGCCATGATGGTATCCATCTCACAGGCAACACCTGCATAGTGGACCGGGACAATGGCCTTCGTCTTGTCTGTAATGGCAGCCTCGATCTTTGTCTCATCGATGTTCATGGTTTCCGGATGAACATCCACAAAGACGATCCTTGCCCCCCGCAGTACGAAAGCATCCGCCGTGGATACAAAAGTGTAGGCCGGCATGATGACCTCATCTCCCGGCTGAATGTCTGCCAGATAGGCAGCCATCTCCAGCGCATGGGTGCAGGACGTGGTCAGCAGGGCATAGGGCACCTCCAGTTTTTCCCGGATCCATGCGGAACACTTTTGGGTAAATGCGCCGTCACCGCAGAGCATCCTGTTCTGCAGGACAGCTTCTTTTATATATTCCAGTTCTTTGCCTACATAAGGCGGTCTGTTGAAATCGATCATGTTTCTCTCCCGGATCCGTGGATCCTGCTTCTCTCCTCCCCTGTTCTTTCGGGGATCACTGTTTCTTCAGAAACTCCGGCAGTTCACCGCTGCTCCGCTCATTTTCCGAAAAGGTACCCGGCTGATGCCAGCTGTAACCGCTGCCGCGCCTTTCGCTTTCCCGGCTGTAACCGCTGCTGCGTCTGTTTTCGCCGCCGCAGACCTCCTTTACCACATACTGTGGGGATCTGGTGCTGTTCTGGATCAGTTTTCCGATATATTCTCCCAGGATGCCCAGAAAAAGAAAGATGATGCCCGCCAGGATCAGCATGCCGCACATGAGGGAGGCCCAGCCTGCCGCCATATCCGGCACCAGCAGTTTGCGGATCAGTACGATGATGCCGCCGATGAAGCCCGCCATGGAAAAGATCACGCCGAAGAAGGTAGCCAGCTGCAGGGGGATGGTGGAGTAATTCATAAAGGAAATGAAATGCTTCAGCCCCTTGCGGAAGGTGTAATTGGATTCTCCGTACTCCCGTTCATAGTGCTCGATCTCGATATTGACCATGTTGTGGGTGGTCCGGAAAAAGAGCAGCTGTATGAAAGCGCCGGGACCCTCATATTTTTTGATCTCATCTATGACATATTTTCTGGCCAGCCAGAAACTGCTCATCTGGATCTCCTTGGGCCGGTCGATCATCTTCCACAGCACATAGCGGCTGACAGAACCGGTGATATTTTTGCTTTTGGAGAATTTTCTTTCTTTGAAAACTCCAAAGACCACGTCATAACCTTCCTCTGCCTTCTCCAGAAACTGAGGGATCTGGGAGGGATGGTTCTGCAGGTCATCGTCCATACCGATGACGAAGTCCCCCTTGGCATAGTGCAGGCCTGCCATGATGGCGGCATGCTGGCCGAAGTTCTTTGCCAGATTGACACCTGTGACATTTTTATATTTCTGAGTGATCCTCTGAATGGCTGCAAAGGTGCCGTCTTTGGAATAGTCGTTGACCAGGATCATCTCACACTCATATCCCTTCAGCTGACGGAAGGTCTCCATGGTCAGATCGGCTACTTTTTCGATGGTATGCTCTGAGTTGTAGCAGGGAATCACGATAGATACCAGCATATTGCGCTCCTTTGCTCTGTCTCAAAAAATGAATGGCGCTCAGGCACCATGTTGGTTTTCGATGGTTGCAGACATGGAAAAAACAGGCAGTTCTCTGCTTTTTTCAAATCCTGCCTGATTCCCGTTTATTGCAATACCCACACAATTCTCTCATAAACAGCCGGAGAATTCAAGTTTTATTCCACATCCACGTGGATATAGTCGCTCATGTGGTCCACCATATCGCACATCTGCTCTGTGGAATCGAAAGCAAGCACCATGGCGCCGATGCCGCAGCCGCCGTTGCGGAAGCGTTCCACCCGGTCTCCCTCCCGGACATTGATCCCCAGCTTCAGGATCCGGTCCTTTACTGCGTCATCAAAGCGGACACCCCGGAAAATTCCATCTCTGTCCGCATGAATAATATAGGAAGAACAGCATCTGGAAGCCGGCACCTGCCGAAGATCAGAGCAGTCATCTCCCACGGCCTGACGGACGGTATAGGCTGCCAGATCCACGCCGGTAGCAAAGCAGAGAGTATCCGGGATCAGATTGCCGCCATTGCGGGGGCCGATCTCCAGAATATAGATCTCGCCGTCCGACCCGACGATATATTCCACATTGTAAGCGCCCATATGCATATGCAGCAGGCGGAAGATGCGCTGTACCTGCTCCCTGGCTTTGTCCTGATACTGCTGCTCCTGGGTAGGAGGGAAGCTGAGGCCGGCAGGGGTATAGGGAGAGCACTCCATGTCATGGTGCTGGTCGCAGATCCCCCAGAAACGGATCTCCCCGTCCACCACAAAGCAGTCGCCATCGATCTGATAACCCTGCTTCTGAATGAATTCCTCCACGATCACATGTTTGGAAATGGAGTAGGACAGGGCTTCCTCCCAGGCTGCCAGGAACTCCTCCCTGGTATTGACCGGGGTCACGCCTTTGCTGCCGGAGGAGTCAATGGGCTTGACCATGACAGGCTTCCGCAGAGTCTCAAAAAAGGCCAGAGCCTCCTCCCGATCCGTAAAGCCGGCGCCGGCCGGCATGGGAAAGCCGTTTTCTTTCATAAATCTGCGGAACAGATCCTTGTGGGTCATGATCATGACGGAATCATAGGGATTTGTAGGCAGTCCCATCTGCTCGGATACATATGCTGCCGTAGGCGCCGATATGTCCGATGCATAGGCTACGATACCGTCGATCTCCAGCTCTTTGGCCAGCGCCAGCACCGCTTCCTTGTCTATGGTGCTGATATTATGATATTCATGGGCCAGGGCATGGGCCGGATTGTCCGGCAGGTAATCCACGCTGATCACATGGTATCCCTGAGCTCTGGCTGCTGCTGTGGCTGTCATCTGAAAATAATTGCCGCCCAGCATCATGATCTTTTTCTGTTTCTTCATCTGTTTTCTCCTATTGCCCTTTGTCGACAGGCATGGCATTTTGTGCTATGATGGTGGGATGAAAAGCATCAGGAAAGGAGCTTTATCCCTTGAAAGTTTCAGGCAAATTTTATGACTTCTGCCGCCGCCATCCCTATCTGATCCTGCTGATCCTGCTGGGAGCGACCTCATTAGTCGTATACTATCAGTATGTTCTCGGTAATTCAACCTTTTTATTCAACGATGCCGGGGCGGATACCCAGGAGCAGTACCTCATGCAGTTCACCGGTCTGGTCAATCAGATCCGCAGCGGCAACCTGTCTCTCTGGGACTTTTCCAATGGTTTTGGTGTCAGTATCTTCTGGCTCAATCTCTTTGACCCCTCCCTGATCCTGCTGATCCTGCTGGGCGTGGTCTTCGGCCCCTCTGTGATCCCGGGTCTGCTGATCTATATCCACATCGGCAAGCTGCTGCTGGCCGGGGTCTGCTGTTATTTATATCTGGGCAATTTCTCCTTCAGCGGCAAGGCTCGTCTGACCGCGGCCTATCTGTATGCTTTCAATGGCTTTATCACGGTCTGGGGACAGCATTATCAGTTCTCCATGGCCATGGTCTATCTGCCCCTGTTCCTCTTCTTCCTGGAGAGGTCCTTCCGGCGGAACAGATTTTCACCTTCCGTGGCTGTCATGACCATGGTCATGCTGATCTACAGCTTTTATACCGGCTATATGATCCTGCTCTTTACCGTCATGTACGTGGTCATTCGCCTTTTCCTCATGCAAAAGGACAGCTGGAAAGCACGCCTGATCCGTTTTGTGCGGACCGGCTTCACCATGGTACTGGGTCTGCTCATGTCCATGTTTTCCCTGCTGCCCAGTATTTTTCTGGTGCTGAATGTATCTTCCCGGCTGACGAGCAGCAATGTATCTGCCCTGCAGCGGCTGGCAGAGAATATGTGTGCCTATCCGGCTTCCTATTATATTTCTCTGTTCAAGCGATTCTTTTCCTCCAACCTGGAAGGGATCGCCAACAACAACATCCAGTCTACCTTCACGGGATACCTGAATTATTACGAGGCGCCGAATGTCTTCTTTTCCGTCCTGCTGGTCATTCTGCTGGTGCAGTTTGCCTTCCTGCTCTTCAGCCGGAAACAGTCCCGGCGGGAAAAGATCTCTGACTTCGTGATCCTGATCCTCTGCGGCTTCTTCCTGCTGATCCAGTCCGGCAGCATTATCTTCAATGCATTTTCCGGCACGACCTCCAGGCATACCTTCCTGCTCTTCCCCCTCTTTGCTGTCTTCACAGCCCGGATGCTGGACAAGATCCTGAAGGAACATTTCTTCAGCAAGGTCGGCGCGGGGATCTGCATTCCTGTCATTGTCTATATTTATTACACCGGTTATCAGCAGGTGGCGCACCCGGGTGCGGCAAAGCTGGTGCCTCTGGTACTGATGATCACCGGTCTGCTGATCCTCCTGCTCCTGCTGCTCTCCACCTCTGAAAAATGGCGGAGCACCCGGCGGCAGCGGCTGGTCTGGCTGGGCATTCTCTGCCTGCTGGTGGTCAATGTAGCGGCAGACACCCATATCACGGTACGCAACCGCTCCTCCATCCGGAAAAATGACACCGAGACCATGGAGTATCTTTATGACTCGGATATGCAGGAGATCACTGCCTATGTAGAAGAAACGGATCCGGACTTCGCCCGTCTGGAAAAGACCTTTGCAGATGTGGCACCCTGTATGGAAGCCAGCGTACATGAATACAATGGCGTCAGCAGCTACAATTCCACCATGAACGGCAATCTGCAGCAGTTCTATCAGGCTCTGCTGCCCAACTTCCAGTTCCTGAATTTTGCCCGGATCACCTATCGGCACATCATGCACGATGATGTATACGCCACCCTGATGGGCGTCAAATATGTGGTATCCCGGGACCCGGACTACAGCAGTGACAGCTACAGGTTTGTGAAACAGTTTGGCAGTCTGTACCTCTTTGAAAATGAGCACAATGCCTCCCTGGGACATTTCTTCACCCAGACCACAGATGATGATACCTGGTATCTGAATGCTTCCGAGATCGACCGGACGGCCATGCTGCAGGATACGGTCCTGATCGATGAAGGAGAAGCAGATTCCCTGACAGCCGATGAACTGAAGGAAAAGTACCCTGTTACTGTGCTGGAGGATTTCATTGACTATGATCAGGTAAGCTCCGCTATTGAGGAACCGGAGCGCAATGAAGAGGAGGGCTACATCACCTTCTGTCAGGAGTTGGACCTTGGTACCACCAAAGCCCTGCAGAAGCAGGATGCGCCGGTCACCATGAGCTTCCATACTTCTGTGACCATTCCTGTGGACATGATGATCTACACTTACAATGACACCCAGGAAACTCCCACCACCCAGTATGAACAGGTCTGCGGTGTGCAGGATACAGACTATGTGGTCTCCCTGACCATTCCGGAGGATACCACCCGGATCAGTTTCCGCATGATCATGCATGACATCTTCGTCAACCGGGATCCCAATACCAAATGCATGATCTCCGGCATCACCTTCCGGGCTCAGAGTTCTGTGGAAGCCATCGATGAAGCAAAGGGCACCGTCACTGTGGAGGCCACAGACAATGACAGCCACCTGACCGGCACCATTGAGGCTGAGGAAGATGGCCTTGTCATGCTGGCCATCCCCTATGAGGAAGGCTGGACCATCACCGTGGATGACCAGAAGGTGGATACCTTCCGGGCAGACTACGGTTTCATTGGATTCAAAGTATCCGGCGGGGAGCACACCCTGCATGCGGATTACAGCCAGCCATATCTGAAAGAAGGCGCTTTGATCAGCCTGCTGGCCATCGGCATCTTTGTCTACCTGTGCATCAGGAGCCGGAGGAAGATGCTGCAGGTTGAGGAAGCCTGAGCATCAGAGCTTTTCTGGTTTTTTATATCGGAATCGAAAATGCCTTTTCAGAGACATTTTTTAAGGCTCTGAAAAGACATTTTCGATTCCCGGTAGATACACTCTGCAAAAAAGCTCTGATGCGGGATGTTTTTTATTTTTATTTTTTTAATTTCTTCAGCCCCCGCAGCGGCTTCGTCACCTTCCAGGAAGCCGTCTGCTTCATCTGTTCCACCTCATCTCTGGCCAGCCGGATCCGTTGTCTTGCGGATTCCAGTTCTGCGATCAGCCGCTGCTTGTCTGCTTCCATCACATCCATCTGATGCTGTTTCTCCAGAGAAACCTTCTGCAGATCCTGCAGCAGCCGATAGGCCTCTCCCAGCTGTTCAAATGCTGTGAAACGGATCTCCACATGCTTCTGTTCAGCCGGAGGCAGCATCACGATCACCTGAGGATCTGTGTCTGCAAAACAGATCCGGCTGTCAAAATTCAGACCATTGGGAACGCCATAGGGCAGATCTTCACCATTCATATAAATATGCAGGTCTTTCAGGCCCCAGTGCACATAATCACCCGGATCCATCCGCAGGGTTCCTGCCGATGCGGGAAGATCCATCTGTATGCAGATATTGGCATCCCGCTCTGTGTCAAATTCATAGGTACGCTTATCCTTTTCCAGCAGTCCTTCCCCATAGTCCACATAGACCTCCACCTTCAGATCCTTTGTATAGGGGCTGAGAGAAGATTCCGGATTCAGAAAGGCATGGGCCAGTACCTTGGCGCCATCCCGTTTCCAACTCTGTTTGTCTGACGCCAGTCGCTCCAGCTCCTTCAGCAAACGTTCCGAAGCATGTGTGTCAGCATAAGTATGGAAGAGTTTCCGTCCTGTCTCCCGCAGCTCCGCCTCCCTGTCGGGAGCAGAGAAGGCCTGAGAAAGCTGAGTGATCAGCTCCTGCTGGGTCCTGACCACACTTCCCGGCATCATCTGGGTGGGATCATCCATGACAAAGCCCCGATCCTGTCCATAGCTCTCCAGATCCGGAAGGGAGAAGATCATGGGACGGTCCAGCAGCAGATAATCCGCATAGACAGAAGAATAGTCCGTGATCAGCGCATCAAAAGCATTCATGACATGATAAATGGTCAGCATCTGCTCGTTCATCCGCTCTGTATCCAGCAGGATCAGACGCTGCGGCAGAGCAAACGCATCGCCGGCATATTTGTCCATATCCGCAAAGTGCAGCTTGCCTACCATGTAGGCATTCTCCTTCTCCAGAAAGGCATCGATCTTCGCCGGATCATAATCCGGATAATTGAAGATATTATCGGAAAAATCATCCCCTTCCGCCTTCAGGCCTTTGCGCATGGTGGGAAGATAGAAGATCAGCCTGCTGTCCTTTGCCTTGTCACCGATCAGCTTTTGCAGTTCTTTTCTGCCGTCATAAGCAAACATCAGATCATTTCTGGGATAGCCGCCGATAAAGATCTTGCGGGGATCTGCTGCGAATATCCCTCCGAAAATCAGCTGGTAAAGCTGAGAGGTCGCCAGGATCAGATCTGTCCTGGTGGTCCAGATCTTCAGCGCATCCAGATCGCTGCCGGCGCCTTTTGCACTGTCAAAAAAGCCAACCTTTTTGGGGCCCACCCCATGCCAGAGCGTCACATGGATCTGCTGTCTGTTGCCGGGCTCCGCCCAGTCAAAACTGGAGGTCAGCAAAAATGCCGCCGTACGGATCTTTTCCTCTGCTTCCGGACTGCCTTCCAGACCACAGGCAATGCCTTTGGCGCGCATCCGCTCCGCCATGACCGGATCTCTCACCACCCAGAAAGTCTCATAGTCTGTATGCCGGTCCACATACTCCCAGAAGCCACGGGAATTGTCCGCGAAATCAGGGGAGGAAATAAACGTCATCAGTTTCGGATTGATCTCTGTATACATAGCTATGCAGCCCCTTTCTCTTTCAAAAAAGGCAGGCGCAGACTTCCTGCCCCTGCCGATCTTTTTTAATATACAAGTTCTCCCTGATCACCGCCGCCGGTATCCTCACCGCCGCTGGTATCCTCGCCGCAGGTGTAATCTACGCCGCAGGTTTCTTCTACGCAGCAG
>R14__coassemble_743_pt1 | contig 20156 bp, 17 predicted proteins | sample R14__metabat2_high_PE_030 | metagenome-assembled genome bin R14 | reverse complement strand
TCTGAAGTAAATAACCATAAAAAGATTTGTCCCGGCACTGCCTGCCGGGACTTTTGCGGACTTACAGTTGCAGATATAGATCTGGATCGCAGTAAGTTGACTGTCAAGCGTCAACTGCAGAAGACTGTGGATGGGACATATGTGGTGCAGTCGCCCAAGACGAAAGCTGGAACGAGAATACTACCCTTAGATTCGGAGGTCTGCGGGTGCTTTCAAAGAATTCTGAAAAAAGATTTTTTTTGAAAGTTGAGTCCATAGTAGATGGGGTATCTGGATTTTTGTATCTGAGTAAAAAAGGTGAGCCGCTGGTTTCGGAAAATTGGCAATATTATTTCAGGGGGATTCAGAAAAAATATAATGCCCTTCATGATGTACCCATGCCTATAGTATCCCCACATGTTTGTAGGCATACCTATTGTACTCGGATGGCAGCCAGTGGCATGAATCCAAAGATATTGCAATACCTTATGGGCCGCTCAAGCATCGGAGTCACAATGAATGTTTATAGTCATATTGGGATAGAAGATGCACAAACAGAACTCAATAGAGTGTTCCGTATCTGTCGAGAGAATGAAAAAACTGAATATAAAATAACATAACACCATATCGGCTATTATCTTGGTGAGGAGTGTTGTTTTACCGCATTTTTAACACGAGGGTGTGGTAAGTATGCAATACAATGCAGTCGTATGCTATAGGATAGAGAAAAAATTTTGTGCAAGATGCAAAAAGAAAACGGCGAAAATATGGCATAATACTGAACATATTGCACAAAACAAACGACTTTGATGAAACTCTTGAATGTGTTTCTGATATCGTGTAGATATCATTATTAGAAAACGAGGTAAGGATCTATGCCGGGCTATATCATGCATCTGACAGAAGCAAAACTGATCTGCAGCAAACTGCGGGAGGCAGGACTGCCTGTTTCGGAAAAATGGGAGCATTGCTTTCAGATCGGTGCCCTGCTGCCGGACAGCAAACAGAGAGGGGAGAAGCAGGGATCTCATTTCTGGAATCCCGCATCTCTGGACCGGCTGGCTATTGCGCCGGATCTGCGCCTGTTTCATCGGAAATACGGCCGGGATTTCACGGATCCTCTGATGCTGGGCTACCGGGCGCATCTGCAGATGGATACAGCATATGTGGAAGAGTACTGGGACAAAATTGTGGAGTTCCTGGATGCAGACGGTCGCCCAGCTGTTTTGCGGGATCAGATCACTACAGCCCGGATCAAAAAGACAGGACAAATGATTCCACGGGAGGATTTTTTCAGCCGGAACTATTACTATGGGGACTATTCCCGTTCCAACTGCTGGCTGATGGAAAAGTATGGGATTCGGCTGCCGGCCTATGATCCCGCCATGACCTGCCCCATAGAAGAGGTTTCCATAGAGGACATGCGGCAGATACTGGACGAACTGCAGGAACTGCTGCTCCATTGCAGCCTGGAGACAGTGAAAGACCTGCGGGTCTTTGATCCGGACAGCCTGACGCAGTTTGTGGAGACGTGCGCGGAGCGGGAGACAGGGGAGATCATGAAGCAGATTTCCGGAACATGAGATTGCCAAACAGGGATACATCATGTATGATAGAAGTCGCTGTAGTCTGCGGTCGGAGAGGTGCTATATGGCAAAGAATACGGATTTCGGCAGACTGCGGAGATCCATTTATCTTATGAAGATGCAAGGAGCAGGTCAGGATATGTCAACAGGTGTAGCATTTATCAAAGAATACAGAAAAAACAGGGACAATTACCTGCCCATGCCGGCACGGTCGGAAGAGATCGTACCGGAGAGGACCCAGTACGGTGAGATCAACATCGGATGGAATGCCGGACTGGTGGAGGAAGGTCGTCCTTACTATGCGGAGTGCTGGCAGACGGCAAATATCCAGGTGCTGACCCTGATCGTATCGGCCAAAGGCTATGAAGGCAAGCGCATGGGAGAACTGGATCAGCTGTTCCGCACAGCGGGAGTCTATGAGAAAAAGCCAAACTCCATGCCGCCGGATCTGGATCGGTTCACAGACGAAAACGGCAATGACTTTATCTCATTCAATGCGGTCTATACAGTAGAGGGAGAAGCCTTTCTGGATGGTGTGGAGCTTTTGCCCTATGAGCAGCTGAATGATCTGAATGAGCAGTTGAAGCCCGGGATGTAGCAGTACATGATGTACCAGGGGTTTTTTATCCGATGCTGGAGATGGTCGCCTTACAAGAGACAAGAAAATAGATGCTGAGGTCGGTCTTAAAGTTTTCCATTCGGTGGCGGAGGCCTGTATTCAGCAGTGGTGAACCGGCGGCAGAGAATGGAAATACCTATGTACACTGTACGGGAAGGCTGAGAAGAAAAATAATCTCCGCGTATATGCAAGGGTCAGATAGAGTCACTTCGCCGCAGAAGCAGAAGATGAAATGATCTCTGTATATGTTCAGGAGAAAGAAGCTGTGCATGGCTGACGTGCACGATGAAAAACAGAAAAGACAGAAAAGACAGCAGGAGGACAGGATATGCTGGAAATGCTTTTAATGACCTATGAATCACAGTTTGGAAAAAGATTTCCTCTGGAAGATTTTTCTGAATGCAAAGAGATCGAACTCATCAACATTCTGTATGAGTGTCTGGAGAAAAATGATCCAAACATCAAACAGGCACCTGAGATCAACAGATTCCCGGATGCCCCCGGCCAGCTGCACAAGATCCAGCTGACCAGGCTGTCATAAAATGTTGAAAAAGAAGAGCTCAGCTGATCAGCCGGGCTCTTCTTTTCAGTGGACGCGAAGGATCTGTCAGATCACCACGCCCTTCTTCAGAATGATATTGCCATAGAGGGCAGTCTCGCCGGTCATGATCACCACGCTGGAATGCTCTCTGGTCCGCTCATAAAACTCCCATTTGTCGATATCCTGGAAGCAGGCATCGCCCCGGTCATCATATTTCCGGACGATCTCCTTGTAGGTGTCCCAGATGGGAGTTTCTGTTTTGTCCCCTTTGACCACGCTCATGAGGGTCACAGGGTGGTCCACATAGGTATCCAGAGGGAAGAGGGTCAGGATGGCATCCAGGATCTCCGGTACGCCATGACCGTCCATGCGGACCACCTGCTTGCCATAGGTATGTCCGGGGAAATTGCCATCGGCGATAGTCAGTTCATCTGTATGTCCCATTTCGTCCAGGATCTTCAACAGTTCCGGTGGGATGATCTTTGGGATTCCTTTTAACATAGTGCAGTTCTCCTTATCGAGTGTGATATAAACGTATGATGAAAAACAGATTTTTCGTCAGGGGACTTTAGCGAATTACTTGCAGAGGGCCTTGTATGCCTCGTATGCCTCCTCCAGTCCCGACAGCTGCCGGGGTTCGCAGGTCCTGATCTCCGGCAGAGCGGCAATGCTTTTGCGAATCTCTGCAGGATCCTGAAAGACGCCAAGGGCCATGAACTGTGCAGCCATGTTGCCAAGGACAGTAGCCTCTGCAGGTCCCGCTGTGACGGGGACACCGCAGATGTCGGCTGTCAGCTGGCAGAGCAGCTGACTCTGGCAGCCGCCGCCTACCATGTAAATATGATCATAGGTTTTTCCGGTGCAGGCTTCCAGCTCTTCTTTGACCAGTCTGTATTTCAGAGCCAGACTCTCATCGATGCAGCGGACCACCTGTCCGATGGAGGTGGGAATCTGCTGCCCGCTCCTGCTGCAGAAGCTTCGGATCCGCTCCGGGATATTGCCTGCCGGCATGAATTCCGGTGCATCCGGATCGATCAGGCTGCGGAAGGGAGCTTCGGTAGCTGCCATCTGTTCCAGATCTCCAAAGCTGTATGCCTGTCCTTCCCGGATCCACTGTCTGCGGCTTTCCTGGATCAGCCAGAGGCCCACGATATTTTTCATGAAGGATGTTCTGCCCCCATACGCCGTTTCATTGGTCAGGTCTGCCTCAAAGGCTGCATCTGTCAGGATGGGCGCGTCTGTCTCTGTGCCTGCCAGCGACCAGGTACCACAGCTGATAAACATGAAGTCATCGGAATCTGTGGGCACTGCAATCTGAGCACTCTGGGTGTCATGACTGCAGACAGCTGTGATACGGCACGCCGGTATGTCAAGCTCCTCGCAGATGGCGGGGGACAGCATACCAATGGTGGTTCCACAGGAAACGATCTCGGGGAAAACAGAGACTGGAAGTTCCAGTCTTTCTATGGCCGCCTTTGACCAGCAATGCTTCTGCTGATCATAGAGCTGGGTGGTGGAGGCCATGGTGTGCTCTGCCACCGGATCACCACCCAGAAAATAACTGAGAAGGGAAGGGGTAGGAAGCATTTTCCCGGCAGACGCCAGGAGAGCGGGCCTGCTTTCCTTCAGGGCGGTCAGCTGGAAGGCGGTATTGATCTCCATCAGCTGATTGCCGGTCAGTTTGTACAGTTCCCGGGCAGGGATCTTTGCATAAACCTTCTCTGCGGATCCCTCTGTTCTCCTGTCCCGGTAATGCACCGGGTGATCCAGCAGATATCCATCCGGATCCAGCAGACCGAAATCCACACCCCAGGTATCAATGGCAATGCTGTCGATGGGGCCGTAGGGACGGGATTTCAGAAGGCCTGCCTTGATCTCATGAAAGATCCGCAGAATGTCCCAGTACATGGTGCCTTTGATCGTGACGGGATCATTGGAAAAACGGTGCAGCTCCTGCATGGAGATCAGACCATCCTTGACTTCTCCCATCATGACACGGCCGCTGCCGCCGCCAAGATCTACAGCCAGTACTTTTTTTGTATCCATATGCATACCCCTTTCTCCATTCAGCAGCAAGCCCAGGCCATGCCGGAAGCATTTCCTGAGGCGCTGGAAGGATTTTTTTTACTTCTCCGCATCAGGCAGTCTGAAGGAAAACTCCGTGCTGGGATTTTTTGCGATTTTACATTATCTCATGGTTCTGTACAGAGGTCCGTAGGTACTGCAGGCCCGGAAATCCTGGCCTTCTCTGTCCATGCCGAAGGAATTCCATGCGGAAGGACGGAAGATGTCTTTCTGCGGTACATTGTGCATGCAGACCGGGATCCGCAGCATGGAGGCCATGGTGATCAGATCTGCGCCGATGTGGCCATAGCTGATGGCGCCATGGTTTGCGCCCCAGTTGTTCATGACATCATATGCGCTCTTGAAGGGACCTTCCTTGCCGTCTGTACGGGGTGCGAACCAGGTGCAGGGCCAGGTGTAATCTGTTCTCTTCCAGATCTTGTCGGAGATGTCATCCGGCAGAGCCACAGTCCAGCCTTCACAGATCTGCAGCACGGGGCCCAGTCCTTTGACCAGGTTCAGACGGATCATGGTAGCAGGCATCTCTGCCCGGGTCAGGAAACGGGAGGAGTAGCCGCCGCCCCGGAAGTAGCCATTGTCAGCTGCGCACCATTCTGTATGAGCCATAACGGTCTCGATATCTTCGTCTGTCACATCGTACCAGGGCTTCATGACGGGAGCGCCATTTTCATCTCTCAGCTCGCCGCAGGCATCCAGACAGCAGGCGCCGGAGTTGATCAGGTGGATGAAGCCGTCAGCGTCTTTTGCCTTGCCTTCCAGCTCGTAGCCGGTGGCCTTCTTTACAGAAGCGCCGCTCCAGCAGGTACGAACATCTGCAAACATCTGGGGACGGTTGGTCAGCAGTTTCATGAACAGCATGCTGATGCCGTTGAGTACATCGTTCTCTGTTGCCAGAATGTAGGGCTCTCTTGCACCGTTCCAGTCAAAGGAAGTATTCAGCAGGGCTTCCGGATAGTCACAGTTGGGATAGAAGTCTGTCCACTGTCTCTGCCCCTGGAAACCTGCAGCGATGGCATTGTGGCCAACGGCTTCTTCCTCACGGCCTGCCGGCAGGTTGGGATTGCCGTTCATCAGGTCCTTGATGATGCACATCATCTTTACAACGAATTCCCAATCGGCTTCTTTCTCTTCCGGAGATTTACGGATGAACTCCGGATTCTTATCCAGACCTTCTTTGCAGTATTTCTTTGTCCAGGCCAGCGCCTTCTGATATTCTGCCTCTTCGTAAATGTTCTCGCTCATGCGGCGGATGATCTCCACCTCATCGATGGATTCCAGACGCATGCCCAGGTATTCCTCCAGAAACTCCGGGCTGACAATGGAACCGCCGATGCCCATGGTCACGGAGCCGATCTGCAGATAGGACTTGTCCCGCATGGAAGCGACTGCAACAGCGGCCCGGCCGAAGCGGAGCAGCTTTTCCTGTACATCTGCCGGGATCGCTGTATCATCTGCTTCGCAGACTTCCTGGCCGTAGATGCCGAAGGCAGGCAGACCCTTCTGAGAATGGGTAGCCAGTACGGAAGCCAGGTAAACAGCGCCGGGTCTTTCTGTGCCGTTGAAGCCCCAGACACCTTTGATGGTAAGAGGATTCATATCCATGGTCTCTGCGCCATAGCACCAGCAGGGTGTTACTGTCAGAGTAATGGCAACGCCGGCCTTGCGGAATTTCTCTTCGCAGGCAGCAGCCTCAGCCACGCGGCCGATGGTGGTATCCGCGATGATGACCTGCACAGGCTCGCCATTGGAATATTTCAGATTTTCAGTGAACAATGCGGCAGCAGATTTTGCCATGTTCATGGTCTGCTCTTCCAGGGACTCTCTGACCTTCAGAGCGCCTCTTCTGCCGTCGATGGTGGGACGGATGCCGATAACGGGATAGGAACCGATGTATCTGTTTTCTGCCATGATTTTGATCCTCCTTGTTTTTCTCATTTTCTTTCCTCATGCGGCGGGGCTTCTGCTTTCTGCAGCCCTGCGGCATGCTCTGTTGCTTTCACTGTGTCCAGTATAAAAGATTTCGCGGCGGTCCGCCTGTACCTGCTTCCACTTTTATGGACAATTTTTGTCCTCTTTCATGGACAGGATCTGTTCCTGCATTTATAATGGAGGCATGAAAGCATTTCAGGAGATCAGACATTATCCCACAGAGCTGTCGGTCTGGCACAGCATCCATAAGAATATCGGTATTTCCGCCCACTGGCACAATGAGATCGAGATCATTTCCCTGCGGGCCGGCAGCTGCGTGATGCACATCAACAGTGAGACCATTCCGGCAAAGGCCGGAGATCTGCTGGTCTGTGACAGCGGCGATATCCATTACTGCAGAGATCACTCGGAGGATCTGGTATTTGAATTCCTGGTTTTTGATCCGGAACTTTTAAAGTTTCATATGAAGAACCAGGCCTTTGCCTCCCACAAGCTGGATGGAACTCTGGTGAAAGGAACAGAGCTGGAGGAAGAGTGGACCGGTGTGCTGGCCAGGATCGACAGAGAGATCAGCGGACAGAAAAAATATCACAAGGAATACCTGCGGGCATCCCTGACCGCCTTCTGGTGCTGCTTCCTTCGCTACTGCACTTTTGCGGAGGATACGCCGGAGGTGGACCAGCACAGGATCGTGCAGCAGTTCCGCAAGGTCCTTTCCTATATGGAGCAGAATTACCGGGAGGAGATCACTTTGGCGCAGGTGGCAGATCTGGCCGGCTTTTCCGTCAGCTACACCTCCAGATTTTTCCGCCGGCTGACAGGCACAGGCTTTCTGGAATATCTGAACCTGCTCCGGGTGTCCAATGCGGCAGACATGCTGCACAACACAGACCTGCGGATCATTGATATTGCCTATGAATGCGGCTTCAATAACAACAGATCCTTCAACAGGACTTTCCTCAGGTATGCCGGGGTGACCCCTTCCGAATATCGGGAGCGGGGATCGGAGGATCACAGCTTTGGGGAGACCCTGCGGTCCTTCCGGGAGTTCACCACGGAAGGGGACAGAAATCCGACCCTGATCCGGGCGGAAGAAACGATAGAGTAATCAAGCAGGATCGCTGCATGAAATGTCTGTTGATACAGGGTCAGGACTTTTTAACTGTCTGGAGCAGGTTTTTGAAATGCAGGATCGCTGCATGAAGTGACAGAGTAAGTGGGCGGATTCGCTGCAGGGAAGTGGTTGTACATGCAGGTCGGGAGATCACCGGATGATTACCGAAAGATCACCGGGGCGGCAGCCGGATGCGGCTTTGCAGCAGGAGGCCCCTCATGGGTTGAACAAGAATTGTCCATAAAAAGGAAAATGCGTGTAGTGCAGAGGGACTTCTGTTCCTGTAGAATGAAGACAGAAATTGAAAAGCCGTACAGAAGGCAGCTGCCGCAAATGACGTAAGGGTTCCGACAGTCCGAAAAGAGTAAGTGGCTGTTGGAGGGCAGAAGAAGTTTTCAAAATACTGCATAAGAAACTGACTGCTGCAGGCGTTAGTTTCTGGCAAGAGAAAACAGGAAGACACATGAAAACATACAGAAAAGGATGGGTAAAGATATGTTATTGGAAAAAATCAGAGAACAGGTAGTTGCATATGGAAATCAGCTGATCTCCTCCGGTCTGACCATCGGTACAGCCGGCAACATCAGCATCTATGATCCGGAGACCGGCTATATGGCCATCAGCCCCTCCGGCATGACTTATGCGGCCACCACGCCGGCAGACGTAGTGGTACTGGATCTGGATGGCAATGTGGTGGACGGCGTGCGGAAGCCTTCCAGCGAGCACGGCCTGCATGCAGTATTTTACAAAAACAAACCCGGGGCAAGGGCTGTGGTCCATGCCCACTCCATGTACTGCACCACACTGGCCTGCGCCGGCGTTCCCCTGCAGTCCGTGCATTATGCCCTGGCAGATACCGGCTGCGCCACCATTCCCACAGTACCCTACAGAACTTACGGTTCTCCGGAACTGGCCCAGGCGGTGGAGGATTGCCTGAAGGCATCTGACAGCAAAGCTCTGCTCATGGCCAATCATGGCATGGTAGCTTACGGAGATTCCATTGAACAGGCTTTCGCCATGGCCCTGACCTGCGAATGGTGTGCAGAGGTGGAATGGAGAGCCATGGCCATTGGGAAGCCCAATGTGCTGACAGATGAGCAGATGGCAGAGGTCATTGAGAAATACAAGACTTACGGTCAGGTATCCGAGGATGGAAAGAAGCCCAGCGGATATTTTGGATAAGAGAGGTGGCTTCCAGCAACAATGAAAAAGGAGTATGGCTGTCCAGGTGGATGGCTGTACTTCTTTTTTTATTTATAGTACTTCCGCCAGGGGATCAAACTGTTGAAAATAATGTGCTGTTGAAAAAGTATTGTGATTTCCGGTTGACATGGAATTCCCTGCCCTGTTAGGATAAGGTCTTGGAAATTGAGAATGAAAACTTCTGCATCATAGTTTTTCCCGGCACAGAAGGGTGATTGAAAAACTCTGATGTTTCGCCACACCCAGGGCTTGTTTTCAGAGAGGAGCCGCAGGGGCGGAGGAGAAGTGATAGGAAACGTCTAAGTCAGAGGAGTTTGAAAAATGCTTGTAAATATGAATGATGTCCTCCTTCCGGCGAAGGAAGGAAAGTACGGCGTTGGTTTTTTTAATGCCATCAATGTGGAAATGGCCAGAGCAGTGATCGAGACAGCGGAGGAGCTGCATGCCCCGGTCATGATCGGCACAGCAGAGAGTCTGCTGCCCATGATGCCTCTGGAGCGGGTGGCGGAATATCTGATCCCCATGGCACAGAAGGCCAGTGTACCGGTCTGCATACATTTTGACCATGGCAAGAGTTTTGAGTGCTGCATGGAAGCACTGCGTTTGGGATTTTCCTCCATCATGTATGACTGCTCCATGGCACCTTATGAGGAAAATGTCAGCCGGGTGGCAGAGATGGTGAAGATCTGTCATGCGGTGGGCGTGACTGTAGAAGGTGAACTGGGGCACGTGGGAGACAATGCCGGTGCCGGCAAGTTGGAAAACCCCAGTGATTTTTATACGGATCCGGAAGTGGCCGCAGATTTTGTGGCCCGCACAGGAGTGGATTCCCTGGCCGTAGCAGTGGGAAATGCCCATGGAGATTATGCATTCCCGCCTAAACTGGACTTCGAGCGGATCGATACCATCTTCAAAAAGGTACAGCTGCCCCTGGTGCTGCACGGCGGTTCCGGTCTGGCAGATGAAGACTTCCGCAGGGCTGTACAGCTTGGCGTGAACAAAGTGAACATTTTCACGGATATCAGCAAGGCAGGCCGCATCGGTCTGGAGAAAGGTCTGGCAGCGGGAGAAAAGACCATGAAGGAACTGATCCCCTATGAGCTGGCAGCCATGAAAGAGGTTGCGGCGGAGAAGATCCGTCTCTTCGGTTCGGAAGAAAAGGCTGTCTGACAGAGCTTGCGCGCTTTTCCATTGCCTTCCGATGAGAGGTTGTGCTACTATTACTGTCGGTGCAGAAAGGATCGGACTTTTTCAAGAGTCAGAACGATCCGGCTGTGCCATCGTTCAGCAATGAAAACAGGACAGGGATTGACCTGAAAGACATCAGAAAAGGAGAAGCAGAAGATGAAGCTTGCAGTTGTATATCATTCCGTATCCGGAAACACAAAGAAGGCAGCAGAGTATGTAAAGACCGGCATGGAGCAGGTGGAAGGGGTAGAAGTACAGTGTCTTTCCATCGAGGAAGCCGACAGCGAAAAGCTGGCAGATGTCTGCGGTGTGGCATTCGGCGCACCGACTTATTATGCGGACATGTCCTGGCAGATGCTGCAGTATCTGGAAAATACCAAACTGAACCTGTCAGATAAGCTGGGTTGTGCTTATTCCACAGCCAACTTCCCTCAGGGCGGTAGTGAGCTGGTCCTGCAGAATATCAATACTGTACTGCTGGCCAAGGGCATGCTGGTCTACGCCGGTGGTACTTCCCATGGCGTTCCCTTTACCCATGTGGGGGCCAATGCTTTTACAAAAGATGGGGGCATTGATGCCAGAGCTGAGATACTCAGCGCACTGGGAAAGAAATTTGCGGAGAAGGCAGTGGAGATCTTCGGATAAGGAGGAGATGATCATGCCGGAAATGATCGACATTTATAACGAGGAAAGAGAACTGACTGGTCAGCAGCTGCCCAGAAAGACCAAGCTTGGCAAGGGACAGTTCATGCTCTATGTCCTGGCTCTGCTGCAGAATCAGGAAGGAAAATTTCTGATCACCAGGAGAGCGCTGGATAAGAAATGGGCCGCAGGTGCCTGGGAGATCCCCGGCGGCGGTGCCAGCGCGGGAGAGACTTCCAGAGATGCTCTGAACCGGGAAATCCTGGAGGAGACCGGTCTGGATGTTTCCGGAGCGGATGCAGAGGTGATCTATTCCTACAGAAATGAGGATCTGAAGAGTGGGGATAACTACTTTGCGGATATCTATCTGTGCCGGCTGAACTTCTCAGAGAAGGATGCGGTGCTGCAGAAGGAAGAAGCTATCGACATGAAGCTGGCTTCCTTTGAGGAGATCACTGAATTGCAGGAGAAGGATGGATTCCTGCATTATGAGCGGATCTGCCAGGCTCTTCAGAAGAAGTAAAGAGGAAATATTAAAAACATCCCACAGAAGAGCTTTTGAAAGATTTCTGAGTGACGGGAAGCGAAAAGGTCTTTTCAGAGCCTTAGAAAATGTCTCAAAAAAGGTCTTTTCAGAGGCTGAAAAATGTCTCTGAAAAGGCCTTTTGATTTACTCTGCATCCACCGCTTCTTCGCCGCCGCTGTCGGCTGCTTCTACCGCATCCGCATTTTCTGTGCTTTCCGTGCTTTCGCCGGTCTCTACGGTCTCTGCGGCAGGTGTGGTCTGGGCTGCCTGATCTGCATTTTCCGTGCCATCCGTGCTTTCCGCAACAGAATGCTCGCTGTCAGAATTTTCCCCATCTTCTGTGGAAGCCTGACCGCCATTGGCTGCGTACTTCTCCGCAGGCGACATTTCTTCTTCCAGTTCAGGTTCATCTGTATAGTACATGATGACCGGTGTATCCACCTCGATCATGCTGTAAAGTTCTTCCGCATCCCAGCTGTGCATGTTGATGCAGCCGTGGGAACCGCCGTAGAAATGGGCTTCTGTGCTCCAGTCATCCCTGTAATCATAGTCATGGAAACCGATGCCCAGGGCGGGAATGATATTCATCCAGTAGGTACAGGTGACGGTGTAAATGGGCTGGTTGGTCGCCGGATCCACCTCACCTTTCATCTCATGAGGACTGGATTTGGTATAGAGCAGATAGGCCCCTTCCGGTGTGTAACGCCAGGTGGTCATGGTACCGGAAACGATGTCCGTGTCGAAGACCATCTCACCATCCTGATAATACCACATATGCTGGCTGGTCAGATTGACCTCGGCATAGGTCTTGCCGAAACCGTGGTTGCCGATGCCGGATCCCATGGAAGTATAAGCGGCTTCCCGGGTGGTATTTGCATGTTCATCAATTAGAGATTTGAGATTGTTGTACTCTGTCTCTTCATCCACGATATAGGGGATAAAGGAGCTGTACTCGCCCCACTCCACAGTGATGGTGCCGTCTGCAGTTGTATCAAAGAGGACGCCGTCTTCCTGAGGATCTGTGGCATCTGCGATCTCTTTGACAAAATTTCTGATCTGGGCGTCAAAAGCGGCCTCATCCCGGTAATAATTGCCGGCCTCGTCCTGGCTCAGCCAGCTGCGGAGCAGTTCCGGCGTCACGGACTTGGTGGTGCCATCCACCAGCGTGTAATTGATGGTGGCATTTGCCAGAGAGTTCAGCTGCTCTACCTGATCATTCATCAGCTGGTCATCGGAACGTACCGAGGGACGGGCATAGTAGCCTTCCGCATCCAGATCCACTTCCGCCTGATTGGCATCCACAGCTTTAAACACCGCATTGACCACATCGTCCGGTACCAGTGTGCTTCCATCCACTTCCGGCTGGACAACATACTGATCATTCTGATAGACGATGCAGGCATCCTGCGGCGCCACCATGCGGCTGGTCTTCATCTCGGACAACTGCATGATATTTTTTCGCAGGGTCTCCTGATTGTAGGAAAAACCATTTTCCAGTTCATAATCATGGGCGAAGGTCCGCTCCAGCAGCCAGCTGGACCAGGACTGGGCATCGATGAGCTCCTGTACGGAGCCATCGGATACGTAGGAATAGCCGAAACTGTTGCCCACGAAAGTGACATTGTCATCATCCTGGAATTTGATGGTGATCTGATAATTTTCCACGGACTCCCGCAGCTTGGCTTCTGCCTGCTTTGCGGTGAGATTGGAGCAGTCTATGCCATTGATGGTAGTGTTCGGGAAGAACTCCTCCTGGTAGATCTCGCCGTGTTTATAGGCCGCAATGCCAAGGACCAGCAAAAGGATGATGATGGCGATACCCAGCGCCAGCATGATGATCCTTGTCCGCTTGGTCAGGACAAGCGGCTTTTTTGCGGAGGTCTGGCTGTCGGAGGCAGTTCCGTCCTTTTTGTTTTTAAAAGAAGGAAGCTTGACATCCGGCTTTTTGAACTCCGGTTTTTTGAATTCTGGTTTTTTGAGATTGATCTTCATGGTACCCTCCCCACAACTACATATAATAATACAAAACGGCAACTTTCGTATAGAGGAAAAATCCAAAAAATTAAATCTTTATAAAATCGCAACACTTTTATAACAAAACCCGGCGGTGCTATGCGATGCTGCATTTTTTACAGGTGTCTTACTTCGCATCCGGCATAGCTCCGCATAAATTACTATTCATGGGCGGCTTGAAGGAAGCAGACCTATGAGATAGACAGGCCGCATTGTGTAGTTGCTGTTCACAGGTTAGCCTGAATGAATAAGACCTATGGTAAGTCCGAAGAGGGAAAACTTTACCTCTGTCCCTTGGCATTCCGGGAAAAGTATCATATAATGATGCGGATATTACGTTTTGAAAGGATTTGTGTATATGAAAATCGCAGTTGCATATTTCGATGAAGAACATACATTTCCGGCTTTCGGCTATACAGAGGCCTTCAAGATCTATGAGGTGCAGGATGGCGCTGTGGTCAAATCCAATGTGATCGGCGCCGGCAGTTACCAGAAGGCGGAGGCCATCCGTCTGCTGACAACACTGCAGGTGGAGGTGCTGATCTGTGACGGCATCGGCAAAGGCATGAAAAAGAAGGCAGAAAATGCCGGTCTGCAGGTGTTCGGCGGTGTGAAAGGCAGCGCGGATGCTGCAGTGGAGGCCTGGCTGCAGGGAACCCTTGTCTATGACCCGGATCCCAAATGTCCTCACAAGGGAGAAGGCGGCGGCTGCAATGGCGGTGGCTGCGGCGGAAGCTGCGGTGGCGGCTGCCATTAAATAAAACAGGAGATACAGAAACCGATGAACCCTATCAGACAAACATATTGCCGCACTTATCAGAAAATATTTAAAATGGCGATCCCCATGCTGCCCTACAGGAAGCCCAGAATGCTCCACAATTTCCGGCAGCTGCCCCCGGTCTTCCGGAAGCATGACGTGGATTCTGTGCTGATCGTGACGGATCCCGGCATCCGTCGTCTGGGATTGCTGGCTCCTTTGCAGAGAGCGCTGAAAAAGGCCGGCATTGCATATGCTATTTTTGACCAGGTAGTGGCCAATCCAACCACAGAAAACGTGGAGGATGCCCTGAGACTGTATCGGAAAGAGGGATGCGCCGCTATTATCGGCTTTGGCGGCGGTTCCAGTATGGATTGTGCCAAGGCCCTGGGCATCCGGGTGGCAAGACCCCATACGCCCCTTCGCCGCATGGAAGGCGTTCTGCGGGTCATGAAGCAGCTGCCTCTGATCGTGGCGGTTCCCACCACTGCAGGCACCGGAAGTGAGACAACTCTGGCGGCTGTTCTGGTGGATTCCGATACCCGGCATAAATTTGCCATCAATGATTTCCCACTGATCCCTCAGTATGCGGTGCTGGATCCGGTGGTGACCATGAGTCTTCCGCCCCATATCACGGCCAGCACAGGACTGGATGCGCTGACCCATGCGGTGGAAGCCTATATCGGCAACAGTACTACCCGGGAGACCCGGCAGGATGCAAGAAAGGCCGTCCGACTGATCTTTGACAATCTGGATCTTGCTTACCGGGACGGCAGAAACCTGTCTGCCCGGAGAAATATGCTGGCGGGTTCTTTTTTTGCCGGCTGCGCGTTTACGGTTTCCTACGTAGGGTATTGTCATGCTGTTGCCCATTCCCTTGGCGGAGAATACAATACCCCCCATGGTCTGGCAAATGCTGTGCTCCTGCCCCATGTGCTGCGGGCCTATGGCCCCTGCATCGACCGAAAGCTGTGGGAACTGGCCATTGTTGCAGGCCTGGCTGACAAAAACACCCCATATGATGTAGCGGCAGAGCGCTTTATTACAGAGATCGAGGCAATGAAGCAGCGTTTTGGCATAGGGGATACTTTTCCGGAACTGCGCCGCAAGGATATCCGCAGACTGGCCCGCTACGCGGACCGGGAGGCCAATCCCCAGTATCCGGTTCCCAGGATCATGGATGCCGAAGAACTGGAGGTCCTGTACTATATGGTGCTGGAGAAGGGGAATTGAGACAGAGATTTCCGTCCTTTCGCGGGAAGTGCGACATGGGGGTTTTGGAAAGCAGAGCCCAGAGCCGGATCTTCCATGTCGGCAGGAAAAGAGTTTAAATGATCAAAACTGCATGGCAAAGTAAAAAATCCGGCGTGATGCCATATTCTGACTTGCTTCCGAGGCAGATGCCTGCACGGAAAAGCTTGTGGTGCGGCCGGATGCTTTACGAAGCGAAGTGATGTGTGAAGTTTGCGTAAATCACAATGCAGCACAAGGAGAGTAGGTGGGAGGTAACAGATGAATCCTGCAGAAGTAAATCAGCTGGTGGCTGACCAGCGAACCTATTTTCACAGTGGAGCGACGCTGCCTGTTGCGGCCAGGATCGCTGCCCTGATGAAGTTAAAGACCTGTATCAAACAGAATGAAAAGATGATCGCAGAGGCTCTGCGGCAGGATCTGGGCAAGAGTGAGCATGAAAGCTATATGTGTGAGGTCGGACTCTGCCAGAGTGAGCTGACCTACATGATCCGCCATGTCCGGAAACTGGCCCGGTCAAAGACGGCGCCCACTCCTCTGGCCCAGTTCCACTCCCACAGCTTTACTGTGCCTGTTCCCAGAGGTGTGGTCCTGATCATGAGTCCCTGGAACTATCCTTTCCTGCTGACCATTGAGCCACTGATCGATGCCATTGCAGCGGGAAATACAGTGGTGGTCAAACCCAGCGCCTATTCCCCAAAGACCACAGAGGTCATGCGGCGTCTGTTGACCTATTGTTTCCCCAAAGAACAGGTGGCTGTGGTGACCGGTGGAAGATCGGAAAATACGGCCCTGCTGGAGGCGGATTTTGACTATATCTTCTTCACGGGAAGTCAGGCGGTAGGCAGAGAGGTAATGCGGAAGGCTGCGGAGCACCTGACGCCGGTGACGCTGGAGCTGGGGGGCAAGAGCCCCTGTATTGTGGAGCGGTCCGCAAACATCGCTCTTGCTGCGAAGCGTATCGTTTTTGGCAAATATCTGAACGTGGGCCAGACCTGTGTGGCGCCGGACTATATTCTCTGCGACAGAAGAGTGAAGGAGCAGCTGATAGCAGCCCTGAAGAAAGAGATCTGCAGCCAGTATGGCGTAAATGCTCTTCTGAACCCGGACTATGGCAAGATCATCAATGAGAAGCATTTCCGAAGGATCAGTGGCCTGATCGATCCGGACAAGGTGGTCTTCGGCGGCAGACGAAAAGAGGAGACCCTGCAGATCGAACCGACCATCATGGACCGGGTGACCTGGGAGGATCCGGTCATGCAGGAAGAGATCTTCGGGCCTGTCCTGCCGGTCCTGACCTATGATGACATGGACGAAGTGATCCGTATACTCCAGGAGAAGCAGCATCCCCTGGCACTGTACATTTTCACAGCGGACAAGAAACTGGCAGATCATGTGATCGCCCGGGTCGGTTTCGGTGGCGGCTGCATCAACGATACCATTATCCATATCGCCACCAGTGCCATGCCTTTTGGCGGCATGAAGGAGAGCGGCATGGGCAGCTACCACGGCAAGGTGGGTTTTGAGACCTTCAGCCACAGAAAGAGCATTGTGGACAAAAAGACCTGGATCGATATGCCCATGCGCTACCAGCCCTATAAGAAGATTTATGATACGATGATCCACTTCTTTATGAAATAAGGAAGAGGGAGGATGCCGCAGACAGTCAGAAGTACTGCCTGCGGTGTTTCTTTTTTGTGCTTCTTACATCCTTGCATCAGCCACTCGGACTGTACTTGCAATGATACTGTTTCGTTTGTGCTATATAAGCATGGGAAATACTTTATCAGTGTGATAAAATGGAAGAACAGAGATGCAGGCGGATGGAGGTGGAGATAGTTATGTATAAGCTATTGATCCTTGGAGATTCCAATACCTGGGGCTGGGATCCGGCAGATTTTATGGGAGGACCCTATGAGAGGCCCTGGCCATATTATCTGAAGAAAGCCGGACACACGGTGGTAGTGGATGCCATGCCGGGCCGTGAGATCCCCCATACGCCTCAGCTGCTGGAGCTGACGATGAAAAGCATTCGCAGGGAGCATGCGGATCTGCTCCTGGTGATGCTGGGATCAAATGATATTCTGAATATGTATCAGCCGGATGCAGGACCCGCCCTGCGGAGGATGACAAGGCTTGTCGAAATGATCAGAAAAGAAGCGGATGCAGATCTGCAGATCCTGCTGATGGGGATCCCCCGGATCTGTGTACCGGGTGACTATGCGGAAGCAGGAGAGGCTTACAACCTCGGTCTGGAACAGATTGCCCGGGAACATGGCTGCCTGTTCCTGCCGGCGGATGCGCATCTGCCCCTGGCCTGTGACGGGGTCCATCTGACAGAGGAAGGACACCGGAGGGTCGGAGAAAAGGCAGTGGAATTTGTATCAGGAATTGAAAATGAAGTGTGATGCAGAGCTTTGCCGGTCTCATCCCCGGATGAAAAGACTTTGAGAGTTGTGTCTGGGACTGAAAATAAAGTGCGAGGCAGAAACTCAGCTGTATGGCCGACATATTGATTTGCCGGTCTCATCCCCGGATGAAAAGGTTGTGAGGTTGCGCCAGGATCACAAAAGAAAGCCGAATCAGGGAAAGAGAAGGAGGGGAAAATGAGTCACGTTATCGCAAGTATGGATGCAGACAGCGCATTGGAAAAACTGAAGGAAGGAAACCGCCGCTATGTGGCGTCGGACCGGAGTGAGGGGGATGTGTCACGGGCTATACGTTTGAAGACCGCCGGGTACGGCCAACAGCCTTATGCGGTCGTCATCACATGTTCGGATTCCCGGGTCATACCGGAAGCGATCTTTTCCGCCGGGATCGGTCAGCTCTTTGTGATCCGGGTAGCGGGAAATGTCATTGACAATCACCAGCTGGGCAGCATTGAATACGCGGCGGACCATCTGGGCGTCAGCCTGATCCTTGTGCTGGGGCATACCGGCTGCGGCGCGGTATCTGCGGCCATGCATCATGATCCGGAAGGCTATATCCGCTTTATCACAGACGAGATCAAAGCGGCCATCGGAGAGGAGCAGGACGAGAAGGAAGCATGCCGGAAAAATGTCATGCGCTCCGTGCAGACCATCGAGAGCAGCCTGGAGATCCGGTACGATGAGGAACATTACGGGCTAAAGGTAGTACCCGCAATCTATGATATTGCATCCGGACAGGTGGAATTCCTGAATTGAGCCTGCGCCTGCCTGAAAAAGTCCCTGACTTTGGAACCAGTACAAAAGAAGTTACGGAATGGTAGAAAAATGTCCGAAAACGCAGACAGATATCCAAGTGCCGGTTATCAATCTCAGTAAACTGGATATTCCGGAGAAATGATAAGTCAAACCAGTTAAAGCGCAGCCAGATATTCAAATCATAAAATGGTGTTGGCGCAGAGCACTATGGAGGATTTCAATGAAAAAAACAGATATTTACAGAAAAATGAGAAATCACAAAAAGCAAACATACCGGGACACTTCTGACAGATCATACTCCCCAACCGCTTTTGATCCGGAGGAAGATCTGCATGTGAATTCGAATGAAGATCCCGACGATGATCCGGACGAAGATCCCTATGAGGAACCCTTCGAAGAGGAGTCTGTTCCGATAGAGATCGGGAGTGCCTACAGCCTGGAAAGTGCGCCAAGAGCAGATGAAAATGAACGTCTGCAGGCAGCAATAAAGAATGCCATGTCCGGCATGATGACATCGCAGACCGGGACGGATCAAACTGCTCTGACATTTAAACCGCGCGAGCTGGAGGAGATCCTTGCCAGTGCGCCGGTCAAATATGCGCCGGAAGTCATTGCCTATCTGAAAAAGACCAGTGCCATGCTGCCGGTCCTCAGGCAGATGGACTGCCTGCCTGTTCTCTGGTCTGAAAATCTGCTGATCTCTGTGGATGATGACTGTGGATTATCCGAGATTCTGGCGGCCCTTCATGAAGTCTATGTGGCGCAGGAAGCAGCAGCTCCCACAGATTATGACAGTGCCTGCGCGGAGCTATCTGTTCCCTATGTGGAGGAGGAAGAGCAAAGATATGCCGGTTGGGATCTGATCCTGAAAAATCTGGCGACCTTGCAGAACTATGTGCAGCAGGGTCAGGCCAGCTGCAGCATCATCACGCTGGATATCAGCGCCTGGATGGACGAACTCAATAGTCCTGAGGTCAAGAGCTATCTGCAGGAGATCAACAAGCTGACAAGCGACTGCCTGTTGGTTTTCCGGATTCCCTTTGTGGAGAGACAGCACTTGCTGGAGGCCTACATTAACCTTTCTGATATCATGGGTATCAAGGCTCTGTATGTGCCGCCCCTCTGTATGGCGGATATGGTGGATTATATCAAAGAAACCCTGGAATCCTGGGAACTGCAGGTGGAGCCGGACTGCCTGCCGGCCATCGAGAGCTACATCCTGCAGGAAAAAGAGGATAACAGTTTCTTCGGTTATGACACTCTGGACAAGATGTCGGATCTGATCATGCTGAAGGCTGCTGACTTCAATATCGGACAGGAAAAGCCTTCCATGACCATTAGCCCGGCTGTGGTGCAGAGTTTTCTGCAGCCCCGGGACCAGGTCCACAGTGCGAAGGAACAACTGCAGATGCTGGTCGGTGCTGCCAGAGCCAAGGAGCAGATCCCGGAAATCATTTCAGACATCAAATCCGGGAAGGCGCCCCTTCACATGCTTTTTACAGGCAATCCGGGAACCGGAAAATCCAAGGTGGCCCGCC
>R14__coassemble_719_pt1 | contig 20544 bp, 17 predicted proteins | sample R14__metabat2_high_PE_030 | metagenome-assembled genome bin R14 | reverse complement strand
AAGGCGAAGTCAGGCGTAGTATCATAAAATTGTGGTGGTACGCGATGTACCATGGGGGGTCATATCACGACAAAGATATGGAAAATACCGGCGTTTGTCACTTCCTGGTATGGTTTCAAAGCATACGAACGCATGGAGGGGTGTCAGATGACTGGCTGTTCCATGAAGAGAGGTAGTATGGAAAGTATAGTCTGATAAAAGACATCCGGGGCGCTCTGCGTAGAAAAATAAACAGAGAAACATATTGTAAGAAGAGGGTAATACTGTGAAAAAAGAAGAATTGATCGAAAAGGCGAAGGGGATCCTGCAGTCCTACGATGGTCCGAAGATCCGGATCATGGAGGTCTGCGGCACCCATACCCATGAAATATTCCGCCTGGGGATCCGGGGACTGCTGCCGGAGAATGTGCAGCTGATCTCAGGACCGGGGTGTCCGGTCTGTGTGACGCCGGTGGATTTTATAGATGAAGCCAGATATCTGGCAGAGGAGAAGGGGGTCACGGTCTGCACCTTCGGTGACCTGGTCCGGGTACCGGGCAGTACCGGCAGTCTGGCAGCCAGCAGAGCAGCCGGTGGTCGTGTGCAGGTGGTATATTCTCCCGGAGACGCAGCGGATTATGCAAAGGAGCATCCGGAAGAAGAGGTGGTATTCCTGTCGGTTGGCTTTGAGACTACCACACCGGCCTCCTGCCTGGCAGTGAAAAAAGCACAGGAGGAAGGCATCTCCAATTTCTCTCTGCTGACCGCCAACAAGACCATGCCGGCCGCCTACAATGCCATGAAGGACAGCGTGGATGTCTTCCTGTATCCGGGCCATGTCCATGCCATTACGGGAACGGCCCTTTGCCGGGAACTGGCAGAAAAGGGAGAGGTCAGCGGCGTGGTATCCGGCTTCACCGCCAGTGAACTGCTGACAGCTCTGGCCGTGGCAGTCTCCCGGTCCGGCAAGGATGGCTGCTTCTATGCCAATGCCTATCCCAGAGTCGTGCCGGAGGAGGGCAATCCAAAGGCAGTGGCCCTGGTCAACAGCATGATGCAGCCCTGCGACGTCCGCTGGAGAGGTCTGGGTGTGATCCCCGGTTCCGGCATGGAGCTGCGGGAGGAATATGCAGCCTATGATGCCAGAAAGAAATATGAGATCCCGGCTCAGCCCGGCAGGGAAAATCCCGGCTGCCGCTGCGGCGAAGTGCTGCAGGGACATTGTACGCCGGAGGACTGCCCCCTGTTTGGCAAAGTCTGCACGCCCCTCCATCCGGTGGGAGCCTGCATGGTCTCCAATGAGGGTGCCTGCTCCGCCTGGTACAGTTACGGAAGATAGATAACAAAAACATTCCACATCAGAGTTTTCTTCGGGTTGTTGAGCATCGGGAAGCGAAAACATCTTTTCAGAGCTCTGAGCCCAGAGGAGAAAAAGCATCTGAACAAAGTGGAAAATTTGAATCATCACGATATTTATAAAATTCAGAAGGGAATCAACATGGAAGAAAAGATCACGCTGGCCCACGGCGCCGGCGGAAAAATGACAGCGGAACTGATCGACAAGGTGTTCAAGCACTATTTTGAAAATCCGGCCCTGACGGCGGATGACGCAGCAGTCCTGCAGCCACCGGTGGGCAGGATGGCCATGACCACAGACGGCTTTATCGTTTCTCCGGCTTTCTTTGCCGGCGGAAATATCGGCAAGCTGTCCATCTGCGGCACAGTCAATGACCTGGCCTGCATGGGAGCAAAGCCTCTGTATCTTTCCTGCGCCTTTGTAGTGGAAGAGGGCTTCCCCATGAAGAAGCTGGAGGAGATCGCGGCAGCCATGGCAAAGACAGCGGCTGAGGCCGGTGTCGTGGTGGTATCCGGAGATACCAAGGTAGCCGGCAAGGGCCAGGTGGATGGTGTCTTCATTACTACCACAGGTGTAGGTGAGATCCGGGAAGGTGTCAATACTTCCGGCGCCCTGGCAAAACCCGGGGATGCCATCATTGTTTCCGGTGATGTGGGCCGTCACGGGACTACTATCCTGCTGGAAAGAGATGATTTCGGTATTGAGAGCGAAGTGACCAGTGACTGTGCACCCCTTTGGAAGAATGTGAAAGCCATGCTGGATACCGGCTGCGATATCCATGTCATCAGAGATGCCACCAGAGGCGGCGTGGGTACCGTGCTGTATGAGATCACGGGGCAGAGCAATGTGGGCATCCGCCTGAATGCAGCGAATATTCCGGTACAGGAGCAAGTGAAGGGCGTCTGCGGTCTGCTGGGTCTGGAGCCTCTGTACCTGGCCTGTGAAGGCAGACTGGTGATCATTGCGCCTGCAGAGGAGGCCCCGAAGCTGGTAGAGACCCTGCGGGCTCTGCCCAATTCCGAAAATGCGGCCATCATAGGGGAGGTAACGGCGGATCATGTGGGCAAGGTAGTTATGACCACAGAGGTCGGCTCCCAGACCATCCTTCCCCAGCCCGGCGGAGAGTTATTACCGCGGATCTGCTGATAAGTCCCGGCAAGCGGCTGCAAAATGGCTGCTTGCAGACATTTTTGCAGGCATATGCACGGAGCGGTGAGGCGCGGAATGGAGACGATTTATGAACAAGACGGAAACAAGAGTTGCGGTGCTGTCCATCATTGTGGAGGAGCCGGAACGGACAGAAGAACTGAACAGGCTCCTGCATGAAGCTGCAGACTACATCGTAGGCCGCATGGGGATCCCCTACCGCAGGAAGAACGTCAACATCATCAGCGTGGTCATCGATGCCCCCCAGGATCTGACCAGTTCTCTGGCCGGCCGCATCGGCAGGCTTCCGGGTGTCAGCGTCAAAACTGCCTACTCCGGAGTGAAGGCATAGAACTTGTCAGCAGGCTGATCCGCCCTGTGAAAATGATGCAGAACAGATCTGTGAGTGTAGTGGAAACTGAGATTGCGTATGAACGAAAATAAAACAACGGAAACTGAATATTTCTCCCGGCTGCCCATAGCGCAGGCAGCATTTCCGGCGCCATTTCCTTCTGTGCTGGAGTTCAATGCGCCGGCCCACGGGACCTGGAACATTGTCCACATGGGCATGCTGGTGCCGGAGTCCCATCAGATCTATGTCTGCGCAGCCAACTGCATGCGGGGCGTGGTGCTGACGGCGGCGGAGATGAACATGATCCATCGCTTCTCCAGTGTGATCCTGACGGAAAAGGATCTGGAGGACGGCACCATTGAAGAGACCACGGTGCAGGGTATCATCGACATTCTGCACAGGCTGCCTAAGCTGCCGCCTATGGTCATGGTCTTCACGGTCTGCCTTCATCATTTTGCAGGCTGCAGCCAGAAGGTCATCTATGACCGGCTGGAGGAAGCATTCCCCATGGTGGATTTTGTGCGCTGCACCATGGATCCCATCATGCGGAAGCACCATTCTCCCGATGAGAAGCTGAGGAAGTCCATGCTGGATGTACTGGAGCCCCTTCCTGTAAAAAAGGGAGTCGTGACCCTGCTGGGCAGTGATTTCCTGATCGGAGACGACGGGGATCTGCAGCGGTGGCTTGCAGACAGAGGCCTGGAACTTCGCCAGCTGCCTGCCTGCAGCACCTATGAGGACTACAAAAAACTGGCGGAGGCAGAGTGCTTCATTTCTGTATATCCCAATGCAAAATACGGAGCGGGGCTTCTGGCAAAACGCCTGAGACGGAAGCATCTGTATCTGCCTTCCTGCTTCTCCTATGAGGAGATCCTGGACCAGCGCAGCCGGCTGGAAGCCTTCCTGCAGGAGAATGCCGCGGGATATCGGGAGAAAGACCCGAAGGAAGATATTGTGGAGATCGCCGATGGGATCGCGGAGTGTGAGCGTCTGCTAGGACAGGCAAAAGGCCTGATCGGGGAAACTGCCATTGCCATTGACTATACCCTGCATCCCAGACCGCTGGGTCTGGCCAGATGGCTGCTGTCCCATGGCTTCCGGGTAAAGGAAGTTTATCTGGATGCGGTCAATGGCGAGGAAGAACAGGATTTTTACTGGCTGCAGGAGCATGCGCCGGAGCTGATGCTATCGGCTACGGTCCATCCGGACTGCCGTCTGCGCAGCCGGGAGGGACACGGGAAAGTACTGGCCCTGGGACAGAAGGCCGCCTGGTTCACAGGTACAAAGCATTTTGTCAATGTGGTGGAAGGCGCCGGCTGGCAGGGCTTTGCCGGAATGCAGGCTATGATCAAAGAGATGATGGAAGCCTTCCGGCAGGAAAAGGATCCTGAGGATCTGATTCCCAGAAAAGGATTGGGGTGTGAGAGCTGCATATGAAACAGGCATATTGTATTCTGCCCATTTACACAGCGGATGTTTCCGGCGTCTGTTCCGCCCTGTATGAATTCGGCGGCATGGTGGTCATGCACGATCCATCCGGCTGCAATTCCACTTACAATACCCACGATGAGACCCGCTGGTTCGGGCAGGACAGCCGGATCTATATCTCGGCCCTGACAGAGCGGGATGCCATTCTGGGCAATGACGAAAAATTTCTCCATGATGTGCAGGCTGCGGCAGAAAGCCAGAAACCGGCCTTCATCGCTCTGGTGACGGCGCCCATTCCCTGGATGAACGGGACGGATTTTCCCGCCCTGGCAGGAATTCTGGAAAAACGGACCGGGATCCCGGCTTTCTTTGTGGAGACCAACGGCATGCATGATTATATTCCGGGTGCGGGGAATGCCTTCCGAATGGTGGCAGAACGAATGCTGCCGGGCAGGCCGGAGGATGCGGAACGGATGCTGTCAGGAAGGCCGGAGGATGCGAGCCGGATGCTGCCGGGCAGGCCGGAGGGCGTGGGACAGAGAAAAAATAGTTCCCCGGAGAAAAAGGTACCCATCAACATCCTGGGGATGACGCCTCTGGATTATCCCACACCGGGAGCGGCGGACCGGATGACGGATCTGCTGGAAGCAATGGGCTTTTCCATCTGCTCCTGCTGGAGTATGGGGAAATACGCGAAGAATTTCCGGAAAGCCGGACAGGCTTCCGTCAATCTGGTGGTATCGGCTGCGGGTCTGCAGACGGCAGAATTTTTGCAGGAGAAATATGGAACGCCCTATGTAGTGGGCGTGCCGGTGCCGGGCCTGGAGGAGACGGTGAGAGAAGCCCTGCTGCAGGCGGAAGCAAGCGGTGAAAATGAGATCCTCTGCACTCGTCGGGGCAGCCGGGAGGAAGGCCGCAGGGTCTGCATCGGGGAACCGGTGACCATGGGATCCCTGGCAGCGGCTGCAGGCCTGCAGACGGGAGAACTGGTGCGGGTGCTCTGCCCGCTGGAGGCGGATGAAAAGCTGCTCTCACCGGTGGACGAGCGTTTTCTGGGAGAGGAAGAGCTGCAGGCCTGCATCGGCGCGCCGGTGCAGATCGCAGCAGATCCCATGTACCGCTATGTACTGACAGATGCTCTGCTGGCGGAGAAAGGCTGCAGGCAGACAGTATGGCTGGAGCTTCCCCATGAGGCCATGTCCGGACGGTGCTATCGGAAAAACATGCGGCATCTGCTGGATGTGAAGCTGTTTTAAAGAAAGGAGTGCCCATGCGGCTGATTGACCAGATCAGAGATCCCGGCAGGAAGATCCATTACAGCAAAGACATCATTTCCGGTATCATTGTGGCTCTGGTGTCCATTCCCATTTCTCTCGGCTATGCCCAGATCGCGGGACTGCCGGCGGTATATGGACTTTACGGCTCTCTGCTGCCCATTCTGACTTTTGCCTTTCTTTCCACCTCCCCACAGTTTGTGGTGGGTGTGGATGCCATGCCGGCGGCCATGGTGGGAACCCTGCTGGCCGAGATGGGTGTAATGGGAGGCACAGAGGAGGCCATGCGGATCGTCCCGGTGGTCTCTGTCATGGTAGCTGTCTGGTTTCTGCTCTTTTATCTGCTGAAGGCCGGCAGGATCGTCAGGTATATTTCCTCTCCTGTCATGGGAGGATTCATTTCCGGCGTTGGCATGACCATTATTCTCATGCAGGTGCCCAAGCTGTTCGGCGGGTCCGCCGGTACAGGGGAATTGCCGGTGCTGCTGCGGAATATAGGGGAGCAGATCTCTTCGTTCAATCCGGTATCCGCCGGCCTGGGCTTTGGCACGGTGATCATCATTCTGGTCTTCAAAAAGCTGACGCCCAGGGTACCTATGACGGTGATCATGATCGGGGTGGGCGCTCTGATCCAGGTCTTCTTTCATGTGGATCAGTACGGCGTGGCTCTGCTGCCGGCTCTGCCCGGCGGTCTGCCTTCCCTGAGCCTGCCGGATGCAACGGTCCTGCTGGAGCATGGACGGCAAATGGTCATCAGTTCTCTGGAGATCGCAGCGGTCATCATGGCCCAGACCTTGCTGGCCAGCGGGAATTATGCCCGGAAATACCGGGATGACCTGGACAATAATGCGGAGCTCCTGGCCTATGCTGTGATGAATGTGGCCGGCGCCGCAGTGGGCTGCTGTCCCATCAATGGCAGCGTTTCCCGCAGTGGTATCGCGGATTCCTTCGGCTGCCGGTCCCAGATCATGTCTGTAGCCGCGGCCGGCACTATGGTTCTGGTCCTTCTCTTTGCCACACCGGTGCTGCAGTATCTGCCGGTGCCTGTGCTGACCGGGATCGTCATGTGTGCGCTGATCGGCATTCTGGAGATCGGCATGTTCCGGAAACTGCTGAAGGCCGGCAGGGAGGAACTAATCATTTTCCTGATCGCTTTCTTTGGAGTGCTGTTCCTCGGTACGGTTGCCGGTGTTATGATCGGCGTGATCCTGTCCTTCGTTGCGGTCGTCAGAAGATCTGTTTCACCGCCCAGGACCTTTGTAGGCAGGATCCCGGGACAGGGAAATTTTTACAGCATTGACAGAAATTCCGGGGCAAGGCCCATCTGCCAGACTCTGGTCTACCGTTTTGGCGGCAATCTGTTTTTTGCCAATATCGATCTGTTCCTGCAGGATATCAGGCAGGCCATCCGGGAGGACACCCGGCAGATCGTAGTGGATGCCAGGGGCATTTCCTCCGTGGATATTACTGCCATGGAGCGGCTGCTGACCCTGTATCAGGAACTGAAAGAGCGGGGGATCCGCTTTTACATTGCGGAGCATGAGGGCACGCTGAATGACCAGATGCGGAAAACAGGCGGGCAGGTGCTCATTGAGGAAGGTGTTGTGCGGCGGACCATTTCTCTGGCTCTCCGGGATGCGGGACTGCAGAAGCCTTATGATCTGGAGGAGCCGGATGCAGAGGCAGACAGAGAGTTTTCAGAGCCGGAGGAGAAGCTGGCAGAGCTGGAATGGGCCTTTGGTCCGGAGGCAGAGCAGCAGATCCGGCAGCTGGCGGAGCGAAAGGCAGAAGAGCTGGTGGCTTCAGAGAAGCAGGGGCAGGAGCTTCTGGAGGAAGGACACGGCCTGCATACGACCTGGGGTACTCTGGGCAGATTTGATGAAGGCCTGTTTTTGGATCAGCTGGAGGCTGACCTGGAGCGGCGGAGAGAGCAAGGGGACCTGACGGAAGAACAGGCAGAGCAGATCGACCGTCTGATCGAGATGCGGCGTCTGGAGACTTTGCGGCACATTGCCCTGCTGCATCCGGAGGCCAGAGCCCGCATGGAGGAGCGGCTGAAAAAGCTGCGGGCCCACATGCAGAAGGAAGATCCGGAGAGATACCTGCGCATGACAAAGCTGCAGGAGAAGATCCGCCGGCGTCTGCAGGAGGTTCAGCCGGAGACAAGATCTGATGTGGTGGAATCTCTGAAGGTGAGAAAGCCGGAAGAGGCAGACGATGAAGGGCAAGCACCGGAGGAGACAGACTGTAAGGAGAAGACATGATCTGCGATGAATTTAAGCGGTCTGGGAATTCGGGTTTTGTCAGTCTGACGGAATAAGTGAGACAGGAAGTCTTGCGACGCGAAGGTAGTCCCTTCAGGGAATTTCCGTCTTTGAACTTATGAGAGCTGCGCAAGGCGAAGTCAGGTGTCTATATCATAAAATTGTGGTGGTACGCGATGTACCATGGATGTTTTTATTGAGAGAAAGGAGAAACCATGGCAGAAAAATTCGAAAAGCTGGAAGAGATCATGACAGATTCAGAGAAGATCTTTGATGGTGTCATGCTGCATGTATACAAGGACAAAGTGGAACTGCCCAACGGCAGGCCCGCGGTGCGGGAACTGATCCGCCATGTGGGCGCGGTGGGGGTGATCCCCATTACAGAAGATGGCAGAGTGATCATCGAGCGGCAGTACCGCTATCCCATCAACAAGGTGATCACGGAGATCCCCGCAGGCAAGCTGGACAGCAAGGCAGAGGACCGGCTGGAGGCGGCAAAGCGGGAGCTGCGGGAGGAGACCGGCTATGCTGCAGAGAAATGGATCGACATCGGAGAATATTATCCCACCTCCGCCTACAGTGATGAGATCATTACCCTGTATCTGGCAAAGGGCCTGAAGAAGGGAGAGCAGGAGCTGGATGAGGATGAATTCCTCAATGTGGAACTGGTGCCCCTGCAGGATCTGGTGGAGGAAGTCATGGCAGGGAAGATCCCGGACGGCAAGACCCAGACAGCCATTCTCAAGGCAGCCAGGATCCTGGGGCTGTAAGCAATACCGGCAGAAGCATGTGTGATGAGCAGGAGAGATGCCGGAAGACAGGGAAGATCTGCGGCCTTTGCCGTATTGAAGAGATGAGATCAGAAGAGCGCATGTCCGGAAGGAGTCCGGGCTGCAGATTGCGCAGGGAAAGGCAGGCAATGTTTCAGGAGAGGCGCCTGCGGAGGATTCGCCCTGTACGGGAGGAGATATTATTATGAGTATGAATGACACACCATCCTCAGAGAGGATACATATCGGTTTTTTCGGCTGCCGCAATGCGGGCAAGTCCAGCCTGGTCAATGCCGTAACAGGGCAGGATCTGGCGGTAGTCTCTGACAAGAAAGGCACCACCACCGACCCGGTGCAGAAGGCCATGGAGCTGCTGCCTCTGGGGCCTGTGGTGATCATCGATACCCCCGGCTTCGACGATGAAGGAGAACTGGGAGAGCTGCGGATCCGCAGGACCAAACAGGTCCTGAACCGCATTGATGTGGCTGTATTGGTGGCAGATGCGGTCATTGGCCTGCGGGACAAGGACCGGGAGCTGCTGCAGATCTTTGAAGAGAAGCAGGTGCCCTATCTGATCGCCATGAATAAGTGCGATCTGAAGGATGAGACGCCGGCGCCTGAAGGGGCTCCGGGGGGAAAGACAGCTGAGAGAGAAAAAAGGGCTGAGACCGGGGCAGCAGAAGCCGTGCCGGACAAGTCCGGAAAAGCTAAGCCTGAGGTGGCCTCCGGCGACAGGATCTGGGTCAGCGCAGAGCAGCAGATCAGAATCTGGGAACTGAAGGAAGCCATTGGTCATCTGGGAAAAGGACAGGAAAAGGAGCGGCATCTGGTAGCGGATCTGATCCGACCGGGAGACCTGGTCCTGCTGGTCATTCCCATTGACAAGGCGGCGCCCAAGGGCAGGCTGATCCTGCCCCAGCAGATGATGCTGCGGGATATCCTGGATGCCGGCGCCGTAGGTATTTGCGTCAAAGAGAATGAGATCCGGCATACCCTGGAGCGGCTGACGGAGCCGCCGGCTCTGGTCATCACAGACAGCCAGGCATTTGCTTCCGTCTCAAAGGATGTGCCGGAGGAGATCCCGCTGACTTCCTTTTCTATCCTGATGGCCAGATATAAGGGGACCCTGCAGGGAGCCGTGGCAGGCGTCCGGGCGCTGGCAGAACTGCGGGACGGAGATACGGTCCTCATTTCCGAGGGCTGCACCCATCACAGACAGTGCGATGATATCGGCACTTACAAACTGCCCAAATGGCTGAAAGAGTATACTGGCTGCGATTTTCAGATAGAGACCAGCTCCGGAAAGGGCTTTCCGGAGGATCTGTCCCCTTATGCTCTGGTGCTGCACTGCGGCGCCAGCATGCTGAATGACAGGGAAGTGCTGTTCCGTATGAAATGCGCTGCCGACCAGGGGGTTCCCATGACCAATTACGGCATTGCCATTGCGGAAATGAAAGGGATCCTGGAGCGCAGCATCCGCATGCTGCCGGAGATCTTATAGAAGTATTACGAAAACTCCCTGTATCCGAGTTTTTCTTTGGGTTGTCGGGTGACGAAAAACTATGAAACACTCTGATGTTTTGCCACACCCTGACCTGTTTTAGAAACAGTCGCTCGCGCGGGGGAGGTCATTTGGCGTTTGAAGTTTTACGAGGAGAAGTGATATGGGAAGCATGAGTGCATTTCTGAACAGAATAGAAGCTGAGAGAGATCTGACAGCAGCAGATCTGCACCGGATCCTGCGGGAACTGACGCCGGAGGAGGAGCAGCAGCTTTTTGAAAGAGCGGATGCTCTGCGGCAGAAGACCTATGGAAAAGCGATCTACCTGCGGGGCCTGATCGAATTTACCAATCACTGCAAAAATGACTGCTACTACTGCGGCATCCGCAGGAGCAATACGGGTCTGCAGCGCTACCGTCTGACGAAAGAGGAGATCCTGGAAAGGACAGGCCTGGGTTACAATCTGGGGTATCGCACCTTTGTGCTGCAGGGGGGCGAAGATCTGTTCTTTACGGACGAAAAGATGTGCGACATCATCCGGGCTGTCAAAAAAGCCCACCCGGATTGCGCCCTGACCCTGTCCATCGGGGAAAAGAGCCGGGAAAGCTATCAGGCCTTTTTTGACGCAGGCGCAGACCGTTATCTTCTGCGGGAGGAGACTTCCGATGCAGAGCATTATCGTTCTCTGCACCCGTCGGAATTGTCCATGGAGCACCGGCAGCAGTGCCTGTTTGATCTGAAAGAGATCGGCTATCAGGTGGGCTGCGGCATTATGGTGGGCAGTCCGGGTCAGACGGAATCCCATATCATGGCGGATCTGCGTTTCATGCAGAAGCTGCAGCCTCATATGATCGGCATCGGCCCCTTTATTCCCCATCAGGACACGCCTTTTGCAAAAGAGGCCGGAGGTACGCTGCAGGATACCCTGCGGCTGCTCTCTCTTCTGCGGCTGCTCTTCCCTGCCGTATTATTGCCGGCTACCACAGCCCTGGGCACCATTCATCCCATGGGCAGAGAGATGGGGATCAAAGCAGGGGCAAATGTCATTATGCCTAACCTGTCTCCCGCTGAGGTACGGGAGATGTATCAGCTCTATGACGGCAAGATCTGCAACGGAGATGAAGCTGCGGAGAGCCGGGGAAACATAGAGCGGCGCATGGAAGCCATCGGTTATCAGGTGGTAGTGGAACGGGGAGATTACCGGGGCTGAGCTATCTTCTGCGGTAATGGATATGGCACAGCGGAAAATGACATGCTTTGTTATGCGCATGGATGCTGCACCGGGAGAAGCAGCGGGCAGTTTTGCGGAATGCGGATGTCGTCCGGATGTCGCAGGAGAAGCTGCTTATGGATTTCTCCTTGTCAGAAGGCATAAATTGTGCTACCATCAGAAACGAACAGAAAAAAGGGGAGCTTGCTGCAGCAGGCTGAGAGTCGGATCAGTATCTGAGACCCGTAACCTGATTTGGATAATGCCAACGTAGGAAAATAACGCTGAAGATTCAGGCAGGTTACGGACTTTCGTGACCTGCCTTTCATCATGCAGCATTTTCCCGGGCGACAGATCAGGGGCACCATTTTCTGCCGCCATACAAAAGCATTGCGAAGGAGGTAGTGATGAAAAGAACTACAGACAACGCATTGACGACCACCGGACATACTTTCGGTGCAGGCGCTTTGGAACGAAAGGAGGAATACTGCCATGCATGAAACAGTTTCTTCCCGGGTTCTTGAGGGCAGCCGAAAGTATTGGGAGGCATTTCACAGCCATCCCTTCGTCAGCGGGATCGCCGATGGCAGCCTGCCCTCAGAAAAATTTGTGCATTTCATGGTACAGGATTACCTGTATCTTCTGGAGTATGCCAAAGTCTTCTCTGTAGGTATGGCCAAAACCAGTGATCTGGAGGTCATGAAGGCTTTCAGCGCATACGTCTCAAGTATCCTGAGCGGTGAGATGGATATCCACAGAGGCTATATGGAGCGTCTGGGGATCGATCTTGCGGATGTGGAAAAGACCAGTCTGTCTCAGGATAATCTCAGCTATACCAGCTATATGCTGCGGATCGCCTATGAAGCGGGTCCCGCGGAGATCCTTGCTGCCATTTTGCCCTGCGCAGTCAGCTATGAAGAGATCGCCCGGAAAATGGTAGAGGAGGATCCCTCCTGCGCAGACCATCCCTTCTATGGCGAGTGGATCCGGGGCTACGCATCGCCCTTTTATCACGAGGAAAATCTGGAACTGGAAGCCCTGCTGGACAAAGTGGCAGCAGATGCCGGTGAGGCGCAGATACAGCGTCTGATCGAGATCGGCCAACGCTGCAGCCGTTATGAAGGTGCCTTCTGGGATATGGCCTGGGAGCTGCGGAGGTAATGTCATGCTGAAATTTGAGGATGTGACATTTGCCTATGCCGGCGCGGAGCAGCCGGTGATCCGGGATCTGTCCTTTTCTGTGGAAAGAGGCAGTTTTGTCAGTCTGATCGGCGCTTCCGGCAGCGGAAAATCCACCATTTTCCGCCTGCTGAACTCTTTGGAGGATCTGCAGAAGGGTCATATTACCATGGATGGGGCGGACATTCACACACTGAAGAGTTATTGCAGCTATATGCCCCAGAGGGATCTGCTCTTTCCCTGGCGGACTGTGGAGAAAAATGTCATGCTGCCCATGCAGGTGAAGAAGCTGCCGAAGGAGCAGCAGCGGAAAGCAGCCATGGAGATGCTGGAGAGGGTCGGACTGGCGGAATGGGCCGGAAAATACCCCCGGGAGCTGTCCGGCGGCATGCGGCAGAGGGTCAGCTTTGCCAGGACCCTGTGCGGCGGATCGGATCTGCTGCTTCTGGATGAGCCCTTCAGCGCTCTGGATTCCATTACCAGGATCAGTCTGCAGGAATGGCTGCGGGAGCAATGGGACAGTCTGGACAAGACCATTCTTTTTATTACCCATGATGTGGAGGAAGCCATCTTCCTTTCGGAAAAGATCTATGTACTGAGCGGCAAACCGGTCACCGGTCTGCTGGAGTTTACCGTGCCTCTGCCGGAGAAGCGGGATCGTGACATGCTGCTGCAGCCGGAGATCCAGGCCCTGAAGGAGCAGCTGGTGAATCTCCTGCGAAGCGAGGCGGCAGAATGAGGGCCCCGGGCGCAGCCGCTGCCGGGAAGCAGAAGGCGGCAGGCAGCGGAAGCAGGAAACAGCAGGGACTCAGTGCAGACAGCGGAGGCAGAAAACAGCAGGGACTCAGCAACGACAGCGGAGGCAGAAAACGGCAGGGATTCAGCACCGGCAGCGGAAGCAGAAAACAGAAGGAACTCAGCCCCGGCAGGAGAAAGGCCTGGAGCCTGGGTTTCGGCATCTTTCTGCTGGCCTTCTGGCAGATCCTGGCCATGCTGATCGACAGGAGTTTTCTGCTGCCGTCCCCCTTGCAGGTATTGCAAAGTCTGTGGGACAACCGGGAGGAGCTTTTTCTGGAGCATCTGCCTGCCACCATGCAGGTAGTGGTCCTGGGTGGTCTGATCGCAGTGGTCCTGGGGTTTGTGCTGGCCATGCTGATGGATCTGGATCACCGGATCGAAAAGGCTGTCTATCCTATCCTGACAGTGACCCAGACGGTGCCTGTCATGTGCCTGGCGCCGGTGTTTGTGCTCTGGTTCGGTTACTCTGTCACCATGCGGGTAGTGGTTGTCGTGCTGGTGAATTTCTTCTCTGTGACAGTCAATCTGTTTGACGGTCTGAAGTCCACAAATACAGAACGGACTGAGCTGATGAAAACCTGGGGCGCAGGGCGCCTGCAGCAGTTTGTCCTGCTGCGGCTGCCCACAGCATTGCCCTATCTGTTCACAGCCCTGCAGGTCGTGATTCCCTGGAGTTTTGTGGGAGCGGCTGTATCCGAATGGCTGGGCGCCCCGGCAGGTCTCGGTACGTTCAGTCGCAGCTGCATGATGTCCCTGGATGCGGCAGGTCTGCTGGCACCGCTGGTGGTATTGACGGTATTGGCGCTGCTGGTGAGTGGCGTGCTGCGGCTGGTGGAGAAAAAAGCAGTGACATGGAGGGGAGAGAGTTAAAAACCCCCGCATCCGGTTTTTGTCAGGTTGTTCTGTGACAGGAGCCGAAAACATCTTTTCAGGGCCTTGGAAAATGTCCCTGAAAAGACATTCAGAAATAATAGAATCAGGAAGATTATGGATATGAAATATGAAAATGAGATCCGGCAGATCAGAGAACTGGCCGGAAAATACGCGTCGGAGCAGCTGGCGCTCTTACAGGAATTTGCATCTTTTGACAGTGAGACCCATGATCTGGAGGGCAACCGAAGGGCAGTGGATCTGGCCAGAAAACATCTGGAGCCTCTGGGGGTCAGCTTCGAAGAAGTGACCTATGAAGGAGTGGGCACCCATCTGATCGCCCGGCTGGTGCCAGAGAATCCCCAAGGAAGGATTCTGATCAACAGCCATCTGGATACGGTTTTTCCGGTAGGCTTCGCTGCCCAGAATCCGCCCCACGTAGAAGGGGATTATCTCTACGGTCTGGGTGTGATCGACTGCAAGGGCGGCTTTGTGGTCAGCTGCTATGCGCTGCGGATCATGCAGGAGCTGGGCCTTCTGCCAGATGTGGAGATCGACATGATCTATGCCTGCGATGAGGAGCAGGGTTCCATGACCGGCCGGGAGGTCTATCACAGGCTTTCCGAGGGTGCGGATGCGGCTTTCATTTTTGAGCCGGGAGAGTTGACAGCTTCCGGCAAACATGCGGTGATCACCAGCCGGCAGGGCGTGATCCTGGGAAATCTGGATATCACCGGCGTGGAAGCCCATGCAGGCTGCGCCTATTCCAAAGGACACAGCGCCAACAAGGAGCTGGCCCACAAGATCCTGGAGCTGTACAGCTTCAATGATGATGAGAAGGGCATTTATTACAATGCGGCGCCGGTCAGCGGCGGCCGTCCCAACGGTGTGGTCTCCGGCAGCGCCAACATGCAGTTCTGCGTAGCCGGCATTCCGGACTGGGCATCCTATCATGCCTGTGAAGCAAAGCTGGATGCCATGGGCAGTCATACAGAAGATCCGGTCTGCGGTGTCAGCCTGTCCTACCGCATGCTGTTTCCGCCCCAGGAGCATCTGGAAAAGTCTTCGGAGATCTTTGAGACCATCCGGGAGGCAGCGGAGTGCCTGGGCATGGAGGTTGAGGAGGATGGTGTCAATCCCACCGGAGAGGATGTCTACGGCGCAGGAGATGCCAACTATTTCGCAGAGGCAAAGATTCCGGCCATCGATGGCTTCGGACCTCTGGGCTCCGGCATGCATACTACAGAAGAACGGGTGTATATTCCCTCCATCCGGCAGAAGACAGAGCTTTTTGCGGCTTATCTGCTGATGATGAGAAATAGAGGAATCTGAAGTGTTAATAAAAACTTTCCCCGGAGCTGCCTTTCTGAGAAAAGTTGCTGAGGCGGCGGAGAAGTGATAGCAAACATCTTTTTATAGTCTGAAAAATGACCCTGAAAAGACAGGCATGAATTTAAAAATTTAGCAGGAGAAGACAAGAATTATGAAAAAGAGACTCACAGCATTATTTTTAGCAGCCATGATGACAGCAGGGCTTTGCGCCTGCGGCAGCAGTGAAGAGAGCAGTGCGCCGGCTGACAGCACAGAAGAGAGCAGCCAGGCAGCAGAGGACACAGAAGAAGCAGCAGATGCAGAAACAGAAGATACAGAAGCAGCAGATGCAGAGACCGGGGACCTGAAGGAGATCGATGTGGTCCTGGACTGGTACCCCAATGCCATTCATACCTTTTTGTATGAAGCCATTGACAACGGATATTTTGCAGAGGAAGGTCTGCAGGTCAATCTGATCGAACCGGCGGAGAGCATTGATGCCATTACCTTTGTGGCTTCCGGCAGAGCCCAGATCGGCCTGACCTATCCCATCGAGATCGTCCAGGCCAATGACAATGACATGCCGGTGAAGGCCCTGGCGGCAGTTTCCCAGAAGCCGCTGGACTGCCTGTGCAGCCTTGCTTCCAATACAGGCGTGACGGAGGACATGTCCTCACTGAAGGGAAAGAAGGTAGGCTATTCCGGTACTGCGGCATCGGAAGCCACTGTGCGGACCATTACCCGCAATGCAGGACTGGCAGATGATGATTATGAGCTGATCGATGTAGGTTTTGATCTGGTGACCAGCATTACCACCGAGAGCGTAGATATCGCGGCAGGTATTTTCATCAATGACGAAGTACCCACCATGCAGCAGGCCGGCTATGAGGTCAATGTATTCTCCGAGCAGGATTACGGCGTGCCCAACCTGTACGGTCTGGTGATGGCAGTCAACAATGATTCCTACACAGAAGATCCGGAAATGTATGCGGCATTCCTGCGGGCCTGCCAGAAGGGCTTTGAGGATATGTGCGCAGATGAAGATGCAGCCATTGAGCTGATCATGAATGAGATGTGCAGCGATGACAATCCTCTGGATGAGACCCAGCAGCGGGAGAGCTATGAGATCCTCATGGACCGCATGGAGACAGAGGACGGCGCTTTCCTTTCCATGAGTGATGAGACCTGGCAGGAGATCATCGACTGGATGGTGGAGAATGAGCTGGCGGAGAATGCGTATACGGCGGAGGATGTGGTAATTGAATAAGAGAAAACCCCTCGCATCCGGTTCCTGTTAAGTTGTTCTGTGACGGGAGGACGAAAACATCTTTTCGGAGCCTTAGAAAATGTCTCCGAAAAGACATTTTCGCCCCCGTCAGGCAAGGAAACCAAAATAGGAAAGAAGGGGGAATCCGGGAAACCGGTTTTGAGGTATCCGTCAGTGGGGAGAAGTGATTCCGAGAGGTTCAGAAATATGAAAAGCAGGAATACAGGAAAGAACAGAATAGCAGACAGACTGCCGGCCATCCTCCTGGCGCTGGCTCTGCTGGCAGCCTGGCAGGTCGCAGCCATGTCCATCGGGCAGGCCAGTATCCTGCCGGCTCCTACGGACATCCTGGTCCGGATTTGGGAACTGCGGGAGAGCCTCTTCCTTGAGCATCTGCCGACGACCCTGGAGACAGTAGCGGCGGGCTGGGGACTGGCCATCCTGGTGGGTGTCCTGCTGGCTGTGCTGATGCACTTCAGCCCCCATGCGGAGGCCATGCTGTATCCGGCCATGTCAGTGACCCAGACGGTTCCGGTCATGTGTATCAGTCCCCTGTTTGTGCTTTGGCTGGGCTATACCCTGGGCGCCAGGCTGCTGGCAGTGGTCCTGAGTACCTTTTTTGCCATCGCCCTCAATACCTTTGACGGGCTGGGCAGCGTGGATCCGGCCAAAGAAGAATGGCTGCGGACCTGCGGCGCGGGGAAAAAAGAGATCTTTTTCCATCTGGCAGTGCCCACGGCTCTGCCGAGACTGATGACAGCACTGAAAATGACCTTTCCCTGGGCTGTCATCGATGCGGCAGTAGCGGAATGGCTGGGGGCCACAGACGGCCTTGGCTATTTCAGCAAGCGCATGGTCAGCAAGCTGGACGGAGCCGGCGTATTTGCGCCGGTGGTCATCCTGTGCCTGGTCTCCCTTGTGGGCATGGCGGTGCTGAACCTGGTGGACCGGAAGTGGGTGACCTGGAGAAACGAAGTATAGGTGTTGAGAAGAACGTTAGAAGCGATTGGCTGTTTACCGGGCAGGCGTTCCCGTTCCGCTGACCATAAAGGATTTTCTGACATTCCTTTCCGAAAATGTGCTGGATACACCGGCTGCCTGTGAACTTCTGGAGTGTTCCAGGCAGAATGCAGCCTATCTCGTGAAGCAGGAGCAGTTGACACCGGTCAGAAAAGCGGTAAAAGGAAATCTGTATCTGAAGGGAGAGGTAGTAAAGAACAGCTGGTAAAAAATGGAAAAGAGAGGACACAGCACGGTGTCCTCTCTTTTTAGGTCCGGTATGATATGGCAGGCTTACATCCTGCGCTTCTTGACAGTCTCCAGACGCAGGGTATTGGTATTGCCGGAGACACCGTTTGCCTGGCCGCCTGTCAGGATCACATTGTCCCCGGGCTGCAGACCGAAGGTATCCTGGGCATAGCGTACGGCGTGGAAGAACAGAACGTCTACCGTGGGGAATTCCTCACAGAGAACAGGTGTCACGCCCCAGCTCAGGTTCAGCTTGCGCCATGCCTTCTCGCTGGTGGTCAGACCCATGATATCCACCGGGCAGCGGAAACGGCTGACCATGCGGATGGTCATACCGGAAAGGGAGCTGCAGACGATAGCCTTTGCCTTGGTATCGATGGCCATGGCGCAGGTGGCGTGGGTCACGGCATCCAGGTTGTTGTGGATGGTGAACTCGGTCTGATGGAAGACATCTGTATAATCGATGTTTTTTTCTGTATATTCCGCGATCTCCGCCATGTTCTGCACAGCTTCCACCGGGTACTTGCCACCGGCCGTCTCGCCGGACAGCATGACGGCAGAAGAACCATCGTAAACAGCATTTGCCACGTCAGAGATCTCTGCTCTGGTGGGACGGGGATTCTGGATCATGGACTCCAGCATCTCAGTGGCTGTGATGACACGCTTGCCGGACAGACGGCACTTGTGGATCAGATATTTCTGGATGGCGGGTACTTCCACAAAGGGGATCTCCACGCCCAGGTCACCGCGGGCTACCATGATGCTGTCGGCAATCTCGCAGATGCCTTCGATATTGTCCACGCCGGAGCGGTTCTCGATCTTGGCAACGATATCGATATCCCTGCCGCCGTTGATGTCCAGGAAATTCCGCAGAGCGGCAACATCCTCTTTGGTGGAAACAAAGGATGCCGCAACGAAATCCACATCATTTTTGATGCCGAACAGCAGGTCGGCCTTGTCCTGCTCGCTCAGGTAATCTCCCTGCATGACATGGTTGGGGAAATTCATGCTCTTTCTGTTGGACATGACGCCGCCGCAGTCGATGTTGCAGATGACATCCGTGGCAGTCACTTCCTTGACCGTGAAGATCAGCAGACCGTTGTTGACCAGGATGGTATCTCCCACGCTGATCTCATTGGTCAGGTTTTTATAGGTGACGGAGACCCGGTCCTGTGTACCTTCCACTTCCTCTGTGGTGAAGGCGAAAGTACCACCCTCCCGCAGGGTGACTTTGCCGTCTGCAAAGGTCTTGATCCGGTATTCCGGTCCCTTGGTATCCAGCATGATCGGAATGGGCAGGTCCAGCTTCTCCCGGACTTTCTTGATCAGGTCGATCTTCTGCTGGTGTTCTTCATGGGTACCGTGGGAAAAATTCAGCCTGGCGATATTCATTCCCGCTTTGCACATCTCGGTCAGGGTATATTCATTGTCACAGGCCGGACCGATGGTGCAGATAATCTTTGTTTTCCTCATCTTTCTTCCTCCAATGTTCTGAAACCAATGCTTACGGCTATTGTAGCATTTTATCTAAGACCGGCACAATGAAAAAACAATAAATATAGAAAGAGATTATATAGAAAAATGGAAAAAAGAAATTCCGGCATCATAGCAGGCCCCCTCTTGACAACAGACGGAAAAATGGCAGAATGTGGGAGAGGAAGATGCGCCCAATGTCCGACTTCGTTCCTCTTGGTACAGCACAAAAAACCAACATGTCGCACTTCCCGCGACTCCACATTTTATGATACCCACGCCTGACTTCGCTTTGCTGCTCTGCATAAGTTCGAAGACGGAAATCTATAGATTTCCTGTCTCTCTTATCCAGTCAGGCTAACAAAAATTCGAATTTTGTTGGGGGCTTCAAAGCATGTGAAAAAGGCGGAACTATAATTTTTACAGGAGGCACAAAGAAATGAGTGATTTACTGAACAGCATAGAAGAGATCGTGAGACAGGCAGGAGAGATCCTGCTCCATGCGGACCGGAGTGCCCTGCACACGGACGCCAAGGCAGGCAATGCAAATTTTGTCACGGCCTATGACAGGAAGGTGCAGGCCTTTCTGCAGAAGGAGCTGCTGACCCTTCTGCCGGAGGCTGCATTTGTGGGAGAGGAGGAAGACATCCATCCCTCCATCCGTCAGGGCTATGCCTATATTGTGGATCCCATTGACGGGACCCTGAATTTCATCCGGGACAGGAAGGAAAGCGCGGTTTCCGTATGTCTGACCAGAGACGGGCAGCCGGTGCTGGGTGTGGTCTACAATCCCTATACCAATGCCATGTACACGGCAGAAAAAGGACAGGGTGCCTTTAAGAACGGCAGCCCCATTCATGTATCCGACTATGCTCTGGAGCAGGGGCTGGTCCTGTTCGGATCTGCTTCCTATTACGGAGAGACCTATGACCTGACGTTTCAGAAGGCCAGGGAATATTTCGACCTTGCCATGGATCTTCGCCGGGGAGGTTCCGCAGCCCTGGACTGCTGCGCCATTGCAGAGGGCAAGGCCGAGCTCTTCTTTGAAGTGCGGCTGTATCCCTGGGACGTTGCGGCAGGCATCGTTCTGGTGGAGGAAGCCGGCGGCGTGGTAACG
>R14__coassemble_691_pt1 | contig 21303 bp, 14 predicted proteins | sample R14__metabat2_high_PE_030 | metagenome-assembled genome bin R14 | reverse complement strand
CTGGATGCCCTCGGCGTCTCTGCGGATACCAATTATGTTGTCAAGCAGCCGGACTACCTGAAGGCCATGCAGACCGTATTTACCGATGAAAACCTGGAGGAGATCAAGGCCTATTCCATCATCGATATCCTGACTTATGCGTCCATGTGTACGGATGAGGAGGCCTACGGCTATTATAATGACTGGCAGAATGCGAAAAACGGCAGCAGCGGCAGCAAATCGCTGGAAAAACGGGCCTACAGTTTTCTGAATACCTGGTATGGCGAGCTGACGGGGCAGGCTTATGCCACCCACTATTTCTCAGAGGAGGAAAAGGAAGCGGTAGAAGAGATCGTAAAGGACCTGATCGGTGTCTACCGCAGGCGTCTTCAGAAGATCGACTGGTTAAGTGACGAGACAAGGGAGACCGCCATCGAAAAGCTGGACGCGATGGGCGTCTATGTGGGATATCCGGATGAGCTTGAGCTGGATTACAGTGGGATCTCCTTTGCCCCCGAAAAGGATCTCTTTTCCAATCATCTGGCTGCAGAAGCAGCGATAACAAGACAGTTCTACGGGGAGGCCGGCAAATCGGTCGACCGCAATGCCTGGGGCAATACCATGGCGCCCAATACGGTCAATGCCTGCTATGAGCCTACCACGAACTGCATTTATTTCCCGGCAGCGATCCTGCAGGGCTGCTTTTATGACAAGGATGCATCGCTTTCCACAAATATGGGGGCGATCGGGCTGGGCATCGGACACGAGATCACTCATGCCTTTGATACCACCGGCAGCCAGTATGATAAGGACGGCAATCTGAATAACTGGTGGACCGATGGGGACCGGGCGGCTTTCCGTGAAAAAACGCAGGCGGTCGGGGCAAGGTACAGCCGCTATGAGACTGTGGAAGGCTACCATGTGAATGCAGACCTGACGATCGGTGAGACCGTAGCAGACCTGGGAGGCGCCAGCGCAGCGCTGCAGGTCCTGCAGGAAGCGGAAGAAGAGGGAGAGGCCGTGGATTACCGGGAATTCTTTGAGGCGAATGCCAGGATCTGGTTCCGGATCGTGACAAAGGACAATGCCATCAGCCGCCTGAAGACCGATCCCCATGCGCCCACCTATCTGCGTGTAAATGTGAATCTGACCCAGTTCGATGAATTTTATGAGACCTTTGACGTGAAAGAGGGGGATCCCATGTATACCGCGCCGGAGGACCGGCTCAGCGTCTGGTGAATGAACGAAGACAGGGGACGCACATCGAGACAAAAGGACCGTCCCCAGTGGAAGTTCCATGAAAAAAGACAGGTTCGGATGCACGGTATACCCGTGCGTCCGGACCTGTTTTTAATACTCATTTCGCATGGCTATGATATCATAAAAAACGTACATGATATTGACAAATGTGTAGACTGCGTTATACAATCGAAGTGACCAAAATGGTCACCGATAGACAAAGAATATCCAATGTGGATACAGGAGGCATAGATATGCTTTTTGATATGAAGGAACTGAGAGAGTCAACAGGGATGACGCAGAAGGCTTTCGCAATGGCCTATGACATACCACTCAGCACGTTGCGGAAATGGGAACAGGGAGAATCAAAACCAGCGCCATATGTGATGAAGCTGATTGCGGGAACTCTGCCAAGAGCAGATGCGTCACTTCGAAAGATCACTGCATCGGACGGCAGGATCTATTATTATGATCAAAATCAGAGCAATGTATCTGATGCACAGGGGAATCAGATACGGATCCGTGAGGGACTTGAAGGTGTGAAGGAACAGAACCTGGCCATTTATCTTACGGATTTATTTGAGGACTTTTACAGAGCCAGAGATAAATTTGAGCGGGATCTGAAATATGACAGGGAAGAAGATATCCTGTGGACCTAAACAGAAAGTAGGAGGAAAATATGCCGAGCACATTTAAGGAATATTTTCTTATGCATAAGAATATCAGAGTATGTCTGATGGAAATATCGGATGACGGGATATTGGGAAGTGTGCGGCGTAATGAAGCAGCAGCAGCTCATTTTCCTCTGGGCGGCCGGATGAATAATATGAAATTTCATGACTGGTGGAAGGATCGCGCCATTCCAAAGACCAGACATGGTGCGAAAAATGCACTCCAGAGATTAGGATATACTTCCACAAATAGCGCGCTTGTAAACAATCTTGCATTGAGTCTTTCGGACTGCTACTGGCTTTGCCCCCGAGGGGAGGCATTGACCTGGGAAGACACCAATCTGTTTACCAATGATTTTGTTGATACCTTTGGCGAGATCACGATCAATCGGGATCATCTGATAGACATACGCAAAGAAACAAAGTTTAATTGTGCTACATCGCAGGGAGAATTGCAGAAAAAGTGGTGCATTGACAGTTTTGGCAAGCGTTATATGATCAAAGGCAATTATGGTCAGTCTTATCAGCAAAGCCTGAATGAAATATTTGCAACAAAACTGCATGAACGCCAGGGCTGGGGAGAATATACGCCGTATTTTACGGTAAAGGTAAAAGTGGATGGGGACCGGGAAGGTCTTGGCTGTATGTGTTACGATTTCTGCAGCGAAAACATAGAATGTATCAGCGCATGGGAGTTGCTTCAAACGACAAAGACAAAACAGAATGAATCCTATTATTATCCGCTGAAAAGAGTATGTATGGAACTGGGAATGACGGAACAGTATTTCTCTGATTTCATGGATTATCAGATCATGACAGATTACCTGATGAGCAATACGGACCGCCATATGAATAATATAGCTATCATGAGAGATCCGGATAGTCTGGAAATACTGGGATTTGCTCCAATTTACGATTCGGGGAATTCCATGTTTTATAATGTGCCTTATGAGCAGTTGACGCAGGTAAGGCTTGATGCAATTCGGACGCATTCCTTCATCGAGAAGGAGAGCAGACTTTTGCAGTATGTTCGGAATCGTGCCTTGGTGAACCTGGATAAGGCAGAAATGGATTTCTCGCTATACGAGATGGATGTGCTGGAAAATCAGATCCGCATACCAAAGCTGAGGGAATTGTATGAAAGAAAACTTGAAAATTTACGGTCATTTCAAAGAGGAAAGGATCTGTGGAAGAACAGCGCATATAGAAAAATGAGCTAAACCACAAAGAAAGCAGACAAGGAATACAAAGAACTCTCCATAGGTGGATACTATGAACCTTACATTGAGAAAAGAAGCTGACAGTATTGTGAAAGCTGCCATCCGGGCTGTTCAGCCGGATGCTGCTGTAGAACGCGCGCTGAAAGGGCGTACCTATCCCGGCAGAGTTTTTCTGGTTGCCGCCGGAAAAGCTGCCTGGCAGATGGCCAAAACCGCTGATGATTGTCTGGGCGACCGGATTGACAGTGGTATTGTTATAACAAAATATGATCATGTGATGGGTCCCATCGCCAACTATGAGTGTGTGGAAGCCGGTCATCCGGTGCCGGATGAGAATTCTTTCTCCGGCACGCAGAAAGCATTGGATCTGGTTTCCCATCTGACAGAAAATGACACAGTGCTCTTCCTGCTCTCAGGCGGCGGCAGTGCCCTGTTCGAGAAACCGCTGGTATCCGGTGCTGAGCTTCAGGATATCACCGGCCAGCTCCTGGCCTGTGGTGCAGACATTGTGGAGATCAACACGATCCGCAAACGTCTCTCCGCTGTGAAGAGCGGAAAATTTGCGCAGATCTGCCGGCCGGCAAAGATCCTTTCTATCGTTCTTTCCGATATTCTGGGAGATCCGCTGGATATGATCGCTTCCGGCCCGGCTGTTCCGGATACCACATCTTCCGAAGATGCCATTCGCATTGCAGAAAAGTATCATCTGAAACTGTCCGATGAGGCCCGGGCCCTGCTGAAGGCAGAGCCCCCCAGGGAACTGGATAACGTCACCACCATGATCAACGGCAGTGTTCGCGAGCTTTGCGCCGCAGCTGCAGATTCCTGTCAGAAGCTGGGTTACAAGACCGTGATCCTGACGGATCAGCTCTGCTGCCAGGCCAGGGAAGCCGGCAGTTTCCTTGGCTCCATTGCAAAAACCTATGCTGCTTCCGGGGAAAAGATAGCCTTTATTGCCGGCGGTGAAACTGTGGTTCAGCTGACCGGAAAGGGTCTCGGCGGACGCAATCAGGAACTGGCACTGGCCGCTGCAGAAGGCATTGCAGGCATAGAAAATGCCGCAGTTTTCAGCGTTGGAAGTGATGGTACCGATGGTCCTACTGATGCTGCGGGCGGTTATGTTGATGGCGATACCAGGTCATCACTGAAAGAACAGGGACTGGACATCTTTTCCGTACTAAAAGAGAATGATGCTTATCATGCCCTGAAGGCAGTCGATGGACTGATCATGACTGGTCCGACCGGAACCAACGTGAATGATGTGGCTGTTCTGCTGATCAGGTGATGGTGAGTATGAAATAGGGGCAGCAAAGAGGAGATTTTGCATATGAAGCTGGTAGTGTATAACCTGAGAGACTTCGATGAAAAAGAATATTTTGATCATTTTTGCGCGCAGTATGGGTATGAGTATGTAGGGACACCGGAATCTCCGAATCCGGATAACTATGAGCTGGCCAGAGGGGCCGATGCCATCAATATCATTCCGACACCGATGCAGAAGGAACAGATCGATGCCTTTCATGCGATGGGGGTAAGATATATCACAACGAGGGCGATTGGTGTCGACCATATCGATGTGGCATATGCACATATGCTGGGAATGAAGGTCAGCAATGTGACATATTCACCGGAGAGCGTCGCAAATTATGCGATCATGCTGATGCTGATCGGCTGCAGAAAATTCATGGAGATCCGGGAACGGGCGCGGCTGCAGGATTATACCCTGAAAGGGAAGATCGGAAAAGAAATTTCCAATTGCACGATCGGTGTGGTCGGAGCGGGCAGGATCGGTGAGACACTGATCCGCCATCTGAGCAGTTTTGGATGCCGGATCCTGGTGTATGCCAGATCCGAACGGGAGTCCGTGAAGCAGTATGCAGAATATGTAAGCCTGGAGGAACTATATGGGCAGAGCGATATTATCACGCTTCATGTTCCGGGACATCCGATGCTGCACCATATGATCGATGCAGAAGCATTTGCAAAGATGAAGGATGGCGTGATCCTGATCAATACGGCCAGGGGATCACTGGTGGATACGGGAGCGCTGATTGCCGGCATCGAAAGCGGCAAGGTTGGTTTCGCAGGGCTGGATACGATCGAGTATGAGTCCGGCCTTTACTACCAGGATCACGTCGGTGACATCATCGTAAACCATGATCTGGCGATCCTGCGGTCCTTCCCGAATGTTGTGGTATCTCCGCATACGGCTTTCTATACCGATCAGGCAATTTCGGATCAGATCCGCTGCACGATCGAGAGTTTGTATGCCTTTGAACATGGAATCCCAAATCCGAGAGAGATCCGGTAAGCCGCCAGGTTTCATCCACTATAGTTGCGTGCAGTGAATCTTTTTCTCAGCTCCATCCAACCAGGCGCGATATTTAACGATTTTCAGTCATATGTCATGATGTAATATCCTGCCATTACCACAATCTTTACGAACGGTCAACATAGATGCCGTCTATGTTTTGATCCCGCTATCCATCTGTTATCTGAAAAAGGAAAGATCTCGTATAAATCCGGGAAGGCATGTGATAAAATGTGATAACTCGGATCATTGTGGTTGGAATCATAAAGTGTTTCAGAGTACAAATAAGAAGGAGCAAAACAGCGCAGGGAAGCGGGACATGGAATATACAGATCACTATACATCGCCCTTAGGCGGGATCACGATCGCTTCGGACGGCGAAAACCTGACAGGCCTTTGGTTTGATGGTCAGAAATATTTTGCTGATACACTGGCCAAAGAACATGAAGAAAAGCATCTGCCGGTCTTTGAACAGGCAAGGCGCTGGCTTGACATTTATTTTAGCGGAAATGAGCCGGATTTTACACCGCCGATATATATGAAAACGACAGATTTTCGGAAGACTGTATGGGAGATCCTGCTGGCGATTCCCTATGGACAGACCATGACCTATGGTCAGATCGCGGACAGAATCGCAGAGCAGAAGGGGCTGGTAAAAATGTCAGCCCAGGCAGTTGGAGGAGCAGTCGGGCATAATGCCATCTCGCTGATCATTCCCTGTCACAGGGTTGTCGGAACGAATGGCAGTCTGACCGGATATGCAGGCGGCATAGAGAAAAAGGTAAAGCTGCTGGAATTGGAGAAAGCAAATATGGAAGGACTTTTTGTTCCGGAGCTTCTGCAGCCTGCCCCATAGCTTTACCTTGAAAATGACATCCTCTGGATTTACAATAAAAGTGACTATGCACATAGCGTATCACCACAATTTTACGATATAGAAGCTCAAAAGGCAGGAGTCATTATAAATGGAGCATCAACCATATATTAATAATAACAAAGTGGATCATAATCCGGAATACGCAAGGCAGGCAGCGGCCTTCTACGAAAACTTTCTGGACTATTTTGCCTCCGTGTATGTTGTCAATCTGACAGACAGGACATATCTCACTTTTCAGGGAGAACAATATCTGGAAAATGGATATGCTGAGATCAAAGATTATTTCTCATCTATTTGTAAATATATTGAGGACTGTATACATCCGGATGATCAGGCGGAGATTCGTGAAGCTGTAGAGCCGGATACCATTCGAAGAAGACTGCAGACAGGGAAAAAATACCAGCTTGAGATCCGTGAAATCGTCCGCAGCGACAAACGCCCCACTGAAGTGCCTCCTGCATGCCTGACGGGTACGTCTCCGCGCTGGCTTAGGTTGGAGGTGAGCCGCGGAGCTGATGAGGAGCATGCCTGCCTTGCCTTTACAGATATCACAGAAACAATCAATGCCGAGAAAACAACAAATGCTCTGATCGGTGCGCTCAGCTCTGTATACGCCTATGGTTATGTTGTAAATATGATCCGAAAGACCTCTGCTCCTGTACGTCTGGGAAGGAGACTGTCGGAGCTTAAGGGTGAGAATTATGCAACGGAGCATCCCTTTAATCTGAAATTATATGCAGATGAAAATGTATATCCGGAGGACCGCTATCTTTTTGAACCTGTAGAAACAGTTGAAAATTGCAGAAAGCTTTTTGAAGATCATGACCGCTATACTGTTCCCTACCGGCTCATGCTGGGTGGTGAACTGCATTACATGGAGCTGGAACTGGTAAAGTCAATGGAGTCCGAAGATGAATTCTTCATGGGCTTTAAGGTTGTTGATGAACAGGAGAAACTCAAACAGGAGCAGATACGGAAGGAACGAGAGCAGCTTGGCATCATTGAGGCACTTAGTTCGGAATACGTCGACATGTTCCTGATCAATGCCGAAACGGATCGTTTCAGGATCATAAGAGCTGACGGTGTGGGGCTGGACGTTACAAAGGAGCAGGAAAATGCAGGTGCGGCGCTGTGCAGATATATTGATAAATATGTAGCTCCGGAAGACCGTGCGGTCATGTACGAGATGAGCACGGTAGAGGCCATGAACGAGAAGGTTCCGGAGACCGGCATCTACACAGTTAACTACAGACGGATCAAAGGGGACGGCTATCGTAATTTTCAGCAGAGTACCGCAAGATTCCGGGCGGAAAACGGCACGGATTATTTCATACACGCCTACAGAGACATCACACCGATGGTTGAGGAGCAGGTCCGGGTTCAGAATGCTCTGCAGGATGCTTATGACGCAGCGGATGCTGCCAGCCATGCAAAGAGCGACTTCCTGCAGACTATGTCACATGATATCCGCACGCCTATGAACGGCATTATCGGCATGACAGCCATTGCGGCAGCGCATATCGATGATAAGGAGCGTGTGCAGGACAGCCTGCAGAAGATCACGGCAGCCTGCAAGCACCTGCTCTCTCTCATCAATGAAGTGCTGGATATGAGCAAGATCGAGTCCGGCAAGGTCATCCTGGCCGAAGAAGATTTTAATCTTTCTGACCTCGTCGACAATATGGTCACCATGATCCAGCCGCAGATCCGTGCTCACGGCCATGACCTGACCATCAACATTCAGGATGTAAAGCATGAGCTGGTGATCGGAGACTCGCTCCGGGTCCAGCAGGTGTTTATGAATATGATGGGCAATGCTATCAAATATACACCGGATGGAGGAAAGCTGCGCTTAAGTATCCGGGAAATTCCCTGTCAGCAGTTTAAGACCGGATGCTATGAGTTCACATTTGCGGACAACGGCATCGGCATGTCGGAAGACTATATTGCCCATATATTTGAGCCCTTTACCCGCGCCGAGGACGGCAGGGTCAGTAAGACTCAGGGAACAGGACTGGGCATGCCGATCGCTAAAAATATCGTAAATATGATGGGCGGCGACATTAAAGTAGAGAGTAAGCTCGGTGAGGGATCTGCATTTACTGTTACCATTTACCTGAAACTGCAGGATCAGACTGAGATTGATTATGAGAAGTTTATCGATCTCCCTGTACTCGTGGCTGACGATGATGAACTCTGCATGGAGTCTGCCGTGGAGATGCTGGAGGAGCTCGGCATGAAGGCGGACGGTGTGCTGTCCGGGCAGGAGGCTTTGGACCATGTGATCAGTCATCATGAGAAAAACAATGATTATCATGCCGTGATCCTGGACTGGAAAATGCCCGGCATGGACGGCGTGGAAACGGCCAGGGCGATCCGCAGAGAAGTGGGTGGTGACATTCCGATCATAGTCCTTTCTTCCTATGACTGGACAGAGATCGAAACGGAAGCAAGAAGCGCTGGTGTCAATTTCTTCATCAGCAAGCCGATCTTCAAATCCAGACTGGTGTGGCTCTTCAATGAAATGCTTGGCGTGGGGCAGGAAAAGGCCGATTCCTACAATCCTTTGCAGCCCCTTGAAGAAATGGATCTGGAAGGATGTCGCTGTCTTCTGGTGGAGGACAATGACCTGAATGCGGAGATCGCAACAGAGATCCTTGCGGAGACCGGCCTTCAGGTGGACCGTGCGTCGGATGGAGCAGAGGCTGTGGACATCATGCTGCAGGCAGAAGATGACACATATCATCTGATCCTGATGGACATTCAGATGCCGAAGATGAACGGAAATGACGCAACGAGGGCCATCCGTGCCATGAATCGCGATTACTGCAAAAAGGTTCCGATCATAGCCATGACGGCCAATGCTTTTGCAGAGGATGTGCAGGCGGCAAAAACAGCCGGTATGAATGAGCATATCGCAAAGCCCATTGACCTGAATGCTTTGGCCAGAGTTATTTCAAAGTACGTGATCGAAAAATAAAAGGGAAGATGGAAAAAAACAAATGTTGAGGTGATTCCCTTATGAGTGCAACTTATCTTATTACATCCATATTTCTGTGTATTGTCCTGTTGATCATCCTGCTGAGTATCCGCCAGCGGCTGATCCCGGGCGGGGAAAACTGGCTCGTCTCCCATGTGCTTGTAGGCGTGACGGCTCTTTATGTCATCATGGACTGTCTCTGGCTGATGGAATACCTCTCTGCGGACGGGTTTCACCTCGGCGGATTTACTGTCCTGAATCTGCTGTTTTATATCACGTATATTACCCTGCCGGTCGCCTGGTTTCTGTTTTCTCTGCATTTTTTTAAAAATTTCAGGAGAAGGCGGCTGTTTTATACGGTCTGCATGCTGCCATGGTTCTTAAACCTGGTGCTGATCCTTCTCACGATGCTGGGGACGGGAGCCCTGTGGACACTGGCAGACAGTTCGGTGATAACGGAGCGCTATGTCCGGGGGCCAATGTTTGGTCTGTTTTCCGGTATCTGCCTGTTCTATTACTTTGTACCGGTTTTCGTGGCTGTTTATTATATCGTCAAAGCCACGGAGAAGGGTGAGCGCCGCAGGCTGCTGGATGTTCTGATCTTTTCGGCATTTCCGGCGGTTGCGGTATTCATCTATACCTACCTGATCCCATCGGATGTAGTCATGCCCTTTCAGCCCTTCTGTTTTACTCTGGGCACCATTTATGCCTATGTGTTTCTGGTCAATCAGGCAGAGAAAAGGGAAAGTGAAGAATACCTGTCTGTGATCAATGGTCTTGCTTCTGACTACCAGAATGTTTATGAAGTGAACTTAAGCACCAACTCTCTGACCGTTTTTAAATTAAGCGGAAGGATCAATGGCATGTTCGGAGAATCCTTCCGGACTATGAAATATCTGGATGCGGCCAACGCCTATGTGGATACCGCTGTGCTTCCGGAAGATCAGGAGGAGATGCGAAAAACCTTCGAAGCGGAAAAGGTCAAAAGCCTTCTGACCGGTGTCAGATCCTTCACAAAGGTTTATCGCAATAACGAGGGTAAATACACAGAAATGAAGTGCATCCGGATGGATGAGGGCGAGGACCATGTCATCATGGGCTTTGGCGTAAAGGACGAAGAGATCCGCAGAACCATGGAGAAGGAACAACTCCTTCAGCAGGCTTTGCTGGCGGCAGAGGCTGCCAATAAGGCCAAGAGCGCTTTCTTCTTCAACATGTCCCATGACATCCGCACACCCATGAACGCCATCACCGGTTTTGCCCGGCTGATGCGCAAACATCTGGGGGAGCCGGACAAGGAGAAGGAATACCTTGGCAAGATCGAGACGTCCAGTCAGTATCTTCTGGAACTGATCAATAATGTGCTGGAGATGTCCCGGATCGAAAACGGCCGGCTGACCCTGGATGAGAATATCTGGGATGCGAAAGAATTTAATGACACACTGATCACGGTATTTGAAAACCAGATGGCGCAAAAAGGCATCACCTTTACCCGCACGATCGATGTGGTTCATGCAGATGTGTACTGTGATTCCCTGAAGCTGCAGGAGATTTTCCTGAATATTTTAAGCAATGCGCTGAAATATACGCCGTCCGGCGGCAGTGTGACCATGGATCTGAAGGAGCTCCCTCCTGTAGTGCCCGGCTATGCCAGATATCAGACTATCATTACCGATACGGGCATCGGCATGTCAAAAGAATTTCTGCCCCATGTTTTTGAGAACTTTGCCAGAGAAAAGACGTCTACGGAGAGCAAGGTAATAGGAACCGGATTGGGGATGCCCATCGTGAAGCAGCTGGTCGATCTGATGAATGGAAGTATCGATGTCGAGAGTGAGCCCGGCAAGGGAACCAGGGTCACGGTATGTCTGGATCATCGCATTGTTACGGAAGAGGACAGTGCCGGGCAGGAGATGAGATCCGCCGGGTCCGTCGATCCATCAGAGTTTGCTGAGAATAAGCGCATTTTGCTGGCGGAAGATAATGATCTGAATGCAGAGATCGCTGAAGAACTGCTCAGCGAATATGGTTTTGAGATCGAGAGAGCATCGGATGGTATCATCTGCGTTGATATGCTGACCAGGCATGAGGCGGGCTATTATGATCTGATCCTCATGGATATTCAGATGCCGAACATGGACGGTTATAAGGCAACAAAGGTGATTCGCGATCTTCAGGACCGGAAGCTGTCACAGATTCCGATCCTGGCTATGACTGCCAATGCTTTTGAAGAAGACAGGCAGAATGCGCTGGCCGCCGGAATGAATGGACATATTGCAAAGCCCATCGATGTGAAGAAATTAGTAGCGGAGCTGGCGCTGGTTTTGGAATGATGCAGGACTGGAAAATTTGTATCAGTGCGCCCATTGCCAGTCCGTGGGCGCATGCGTATCATAAAAGGCTATTTACAAATGCCCGGTGATGTGTTACATTTGCACTGTAAACAGCATATGGTTGAAATTGGAAACGCACAATCCTCCGGATGATAACGAACAACACATGAGATTTTATCATCAGGGAGGATATTTTTATGCCGAAAAACAAATTTCAGGACGTAGTTTTCACAGCAATCATGGCAACCATCATGGTATACGGAATGATCGTGTACAATGTGGCCCTCAATATGGGTCAGGTGACAGGGGAGACTTTCCTTGCTGCTCTGCATGAGCTGCCGATCATGGCGCCTATTGCCTTTGTGCTGGAGCTGTTTGTTGTAGGTGGTATTGCCAGAAAGCTGGCATTTACTGTGATGCGTCCGGATGACAGACCTCAGTTTATCACCTATGCCATTTCTATCTGCATCTGCTGCATCATGTGCCCCATCATGAGCTGCATCGCTACGATCCTTTTCAAGGATGTGAAGACCTTCGGAAGCTTCATTCAGACCTGGGCCATGAATTTCCCCATGGCGCTGCTGTATCAGATGTTCTACTGCGGACCGCTGGTAAGACTGATCTTTCGCTGCATTTTCAGAGAGAAGAAGTAAGACAGGGGAATCCGAAACTGCAGGGCAGGATAAGAGCCTGATGCGATGAGATTAAAATATATCAGTGGAGAAATCCCGGAATCATTCAACGGGGGGATGGGTCAGGCCTGTTCCCCCGGAATTTTTTCTGTATTGGGTTCTGTATTCTCTGGGCGTGACGCCGAATTCCCTGGAAAAACGCTTCCCAAAGTATCCTGCAGAAGAAAAACCGCAGCTTTCGCTGATCGCGATAACAGTCTTGTCTGTGGTCAGCAGTTCTTCGGCTGCCCGGTGCAGCCTGCAGAAATTTACATATTCCACAGGAGACATATGTACATATTTTTGAAAGATTCTGGAACATTCACGAATGCCGATCGCGCCAACTTCTGCAATATCAGATAGAGAAATCCTTTCCGGAAAGTTCTTCTGAATGTACTCCAGCATGGGACGTATCCTGTCATTGCTGAGGATGACAGTGTGTGCGGCGCGGAAGTCCCGGGTAGTCTGCAGCAAGTTACACCAGAATTCCCCGGTCAGCGCGTGTGCTTTAAATTCAAATCCTGTCTTTTCCTCATCATAGCATTGGATCAGATTCCCAAGAAGCTCCAGCATATGGACATTTTCCAGACTGTCCGGGCGGATCTGCCAGAACGAGAATGCGTGGTTGTCAGTGATGGGACGCAGGTATTTCTGTTCCAGTGAGCTGCCGGCTTTTCCGGACAGGAATTCCGGGAGAAAGTGAACAGCAGCTACAGTTACGGGATGTTCCCCCGGCACACAGTAGGTACTGTGTACTGCATTGAGATTGATAAACAGGGCATCTCCCTGGAGCAGCCTGACTTCCTGCGTATCAACAAAAAAGATGCTTTCACCTTTCAGCATATATACGATCTCAAAGAAGGGGTGCCAATGCAGAGGCGTCATTTTTCCAATCGCTTCATGCATGTTGTAGTAGTGGATATTGATGCCGAAACCTTCAGGGAATATAATGCCCAGTTCTCTCTGGTGGGCGTCTCTTCTGAAGTCTGTTTTTAGAATCATGACTTGTTTCTTCCTTATTGTTCTGAAAATCTGCCGGATTATGACAAAATAATACCATTCAGAATGTAAATCGGCAATAAAATGCGAGAAAATGGAGAAAGATAAAGTCCAAATACTACAACTATTTGTCTTGTACTATATGGAACTGATCTTCCGGTCAGCGTATGATGGGAATATGGAAAGAGAGAGGATTCCTGCTCGATCTTATTCCATTATATTACTTCCCCTTAAAAAGAGATTCGGATAGCTGGTCTGCCGGATCTCCTTTGAAAAACCATGGCACTTTGCGCCATTATATTTTTGATACAGTTGTCTGGCTTTGCTTTGCTGCTTTGAATAAGTTCGAAGATGGAAATCTATAGATTTCCTGTATCACTTATCTTGTCAGACTGAAAAACCCGGATTTCATACGTGGGAGAAAGGAGAAACAGAGCGTGATCTACCAGCTGATACAGACCATATGCCCGATCATCGCAGCACTGCTGGCAGGTTTTCTCTGCAGAAAGACCGGAGTATTGCGGCAGAGCACAGTGGACCAGATCGGAGATCTGATCTCGAAAGTTCTGTTGCCTCTGGTGGTGTTGAAGGCTTTCTATAATATTCAAATGGACGGTGCCACGGCAGCGGTGACTCTATCAGCCAGCTGCTGCGTGCTTGCCGGCTTCCTGGCAGGCTTTCCCTTCCGCAGGCTTTTCGGGAAAAATGGAAGTGTAGTACCCTTTCACACGGGAACCTTTGAGGGTGGATTGCTGGGATATTCTCTCTATGCTATGGTGGTGGGAGAGCAGGCGATCTCCAATTTTGCAGTGGTGGACCTTGGAGGATGTATTGTATTTTCCTCTGCGATCCTGATGATGGCTCAAATGAATGCATACGGGAAATCCGGTCTTGCGGATTGTCTGGACACTGTAAAAAAAACACCTACTACCTGGGCCATGGTCATTGGCCTGATCCTGGGACTTTCGGGCCTTGGCGCCATGCTGGCTGCTTCCTGGGCAGGACCGGTACTGGAGGATACCCTGGAGCTGCTGACGGATCCCATCAGCGCCCTGGTACTGATCTATGCAGGATACAATTTCCGGCCGAACCCTGCAGTAAACCGACTGGTGTTCCGACTGTTGGGGGTAAGGTATCTGATCCAGGCTGTGCTGGCAGTGATCACATTTACGGTCCTGCACCTGCTGAAGGTCCTGACGCCGGAAACCACAGCAGCGCTGACCTGCATGTTCCTTCTGCCGCCGTCCTATCTGTTCTCGGCTATCCTCGGCAAAGAGCAGGAGACGAAGAACATGATGGCTATTTTCATTTCTCTGGGATCCATCATTGCTGCCATTGCTTTTCCGGTGGTGTACGTGCTGCTGCTGGCGTGATGCTTTTTGCAATGATCGTAATGGTGAAAATTTACCAATATGAAAAGTAAAACGCACAGAGATCACTTCCTTTCGGAAAATGATCGCCCACCGCCTGTACTGTTGCAGTGCTTCTGCCCTGTAAGAAGAGCAGTATGATCATAGCAGAGAAACAAGAATTATGCCAACTGACGGAACTGGCCTATGGATGATATGGAAAAATATACACTGAGGCGAGAAGAGAAACATCTCAGGTGGAGCAGATGCGGGAAAGAGAAGCGTCTCCGGTGGTAAAAGTCCCGTATGATATATCGGGATGCGGATTTTGTTGGGAGTTCGAACAAAATAAAAACCTGCCACACTTACCGAAGCAAGTGCGGCAGGTTTTTGGTTTGTCCGATTCTATGATCATAAATTCTGCGAGCATATGATGGACAGCTCCGGGGAAATGATATCGGTTTCCGGCAGGACTTTTTTCTGCAGATAATCCCTGAGAAGAGAGATGGGCAGGAAACCCTGCTGGTAAATATTCTGGGAAATGGTGAAGTCGATGCTGCCCTCCTCCAGCAGGATCTTTGTCTCCATGGAATAATCATGCATGATGATGTGAGGACGCCGGGCCAGCCCGGCATCTGCTACCGCCTGCACACAGCCGGCATTGCTCTGGTTTGCCATGTAGATGGCAGCTGTCTCCGGGTGCGCCCTGAGAAATTCACTGATCTTCTGGTGAGTCAGAAGATAGTCATTGAAGGTTTCTACCACGTGGATATTTTTCATGTCTCTGCCGGAGCTTTTCATCAGATCCAGAAAACCATTCAGCCGGCTTCTGTGGGAGAAAAAGGCTTTGTTGCCGACTGTGGCAAGGATGCAGGCATCCGGCTCTGTACAGATACGGACCAGTTCGCCGCCGACTCTTCCGCTGCGCAGGTAATCCTGACCTACAAAGAGCAGCCGGCCGCTGTCGGGCAGATCGGAATTGAAGGTGATGACCGGGATACCCTCCGCGGTCATCTTTTTGATCTCATCGCTGAGCAAGGGCATTTCTGCTGCGCAGATGGCAAATCCCTGAGCACCGGCCTCCCGCATTTTCTGCAGCCGCTGAATGGCTTCCTGGGGCAGGTCGGATTCGCATTTTTCTCGCAGGATCTTTACATGGAAATCAGAAAAATCCTCCTCCGCCTTGTCCAGGCCTCTGGTGACTTCAGTTTCGAAGTAGCCGGTCCAGTTGGGCAGCAGGACACCGATGATGATCTCTTCCCCGGTGGTCAGCTGCAGTGTTGTTGCATATTTTTCTTTGGGTGAAATGTAGCCGGTGGCCTCCAGCGCATCCACCACCCGCTGATAAACAGCGGAACTGACGTGAGCCCTGTTGTTGATGACCCGGTCCACGGTTCCCCTGGATACACCGGCATAATCAGCGACCATTTGTAAGGTGGGCTTGCTTTTCATGAAAAACCTCCATGTTTTATTGCGTAGCGTATTACAATATGTAGCTAAAACTTCCTATATCATTCCATACTATGTTTTGAGAGAAACATCTGGTCTGTACCAGAACTTCCTTCGCATGAGCGGCGCCCCTTGAAACAGGACGGAGCATGGCGGAACATCAGAACTTTCTACGCTTTGCTTTCGCCAGACGGGAAAAGCTTGATTCCGTGCTTATGCTGAGAACGCTGGGCTCTGCTTTTTTAGATTTGAATCAATTCAAAGACAGAAATCAATACACATTTGTTTATAAGAGAAAATTGTATTCGGTGCATCGGCTCATGTGTGAATGCACACACAAATGACACTCATATGCAAAAATTGTAACATTATTCTGGAAATGATGCAAGAAATTAGAGATGTGCAAATGTCACAAAAGCACCAGCCTAAGTTTGTGCACTTGTATTATTGACACAAATGCACAATATATCATATAATGCACATAACAAGACAAGCCACAGTATCTGAAACCAAGACAGCATTTCATGGAGGGGATTAGGGGATCGTGAGATCCGGTGTTCGTACAAATGACGAAAGCACAGGAGGCATCGGACGATCCGTATTTTTGCAAATGCTGCTGAGGTTTCAGAGAAAAGGCAAAAAAGAATTGGAGGAAAAACAAATGAAAGTAGGTATTATCGGCGCAGGCAGAATCGGCAAAGTACATATCCAGAACATTTCCCGTTTCGTTCCGGAGATGGAGATCAAGACAGTTGCAGATCCTTTTATGAATGAAGCAACTGAGGCATATTGTGCACAGTTTGGTATCACAAATACAACAAAGGATGCAGCTGATATCCTGAACGACAAGGACATCGAGGCCATCATCATCTGCTCTTCCACAGATACACATTCCAAGTTCATCATCGAAGGCGCAAAGGCCGGCAAGAACATCTTCTGCGAGAAGCCCATCGATTATGATCTGAACAAGGTGCATGAGGCAATTGACACAGCAAAGGCTGCAGGCGTGAAGCTGCAGATCGGATTCTGCCGTCGTTTCGACCACAACCACAAGGGTGTTTATGATGCAGTGCGTGCCGGCAAGGTCGGTGATGTGCAGATGGTAAGAATCAGCTCCCGTGACCCCGAGCCGCCCGCAATCGCATATGTAAAGGTATCCGGCGGTATCTTCTATGATATGATGATCCATGACTTTGATATGGCTCGTTTCCTGGCTGGTTCAGAGGTTGAAGAAGTTTACGCAAACGGCGCAGTCCTGATCAACCCGGAGATCGGTGAGGCTGGTGATGTGGATACAGCAGTTGTTACACTGAAGTTCGCAAACGGTGCGATCGGTGTCATCGACAACAGCAGACAGGCTGTATACGGCTATGATCAGAGAGTAGAAGTATTCGGTTCCAAGGGTGTTGCTTACAATCAGAATGATACACCCAACACTGTAGTTGTATCTGATGCAGACTGCACAAAGAGCGAGAACACCTACAGCGTAATGTGGGATCGTTACACAATGGCATTCGTTTCTGAGATGCAGGCATTTGCAAAGGCTGTTGCAAATGATGAGGAGACACCTGTTACAGGTATCGATGGCCTGTATCCGGTACTGATGGCTGCAGCTGCAACCAAGTCCCTGAAGGAAGGCCGTCCGGTTAAAATCTCTGAGATCGAGGGCTGAAAATAAGATCATATCATTTCCTTATTTCTAATGTTTGGGCTGTCACATCGGCGGAAGTCGGTGCGGCAGCCCTTTTTTAGTGACACTGGGGGTTGACACTGGGGACGTACCCTTCTGTCATATTCTGTTGGGGTGACACCGGGGTGACATCGGGGACGGGTGCCACCGGGGACGGTTCCAATAACGTTTAATTATGAAGTTTCAGTCCCTATTTATATCTGTAAAATAGGGCCAAAGCTGTGTATTTGCAATATGTCTTACCTCATGTGTAGGTTTAACTAAATGCTATTGGGACGGTTCTTTCTGGCGCATGTGCCACTGGGGACGGTTCCCATCTGTCACATGAGCAAATGCAAAAATTGCCGTAAAGCAGGCTGGAGGTTACGTCAAAAATAGCAGGAAAACCCCGGTCATCCGTAAGCGTGAATGAGGACTACGGCAAAAGCAGCAGGGAAATCTCTGGCCATCCGTAAGCGTGATCAGGGACTACGGAAAAAGCAGCAAGAAAACCCTACACCTGCCGTAAGGTTGTCCTGGAATACGGCAGAATTAGCCAGGGACAGTCAAAATTGCCGTAAAGCCAGCAGAAGGGTTGTCCTGTTGTCTGCCTGTCGTGTATGATAACAGGGAGAGGTATAGGTGCAGAGATATCACAGGAAGTATGGGTATCGCAGGAAGTATGGGTATCACAGGCAGTACGGGTATCACAGGAAGTATGGGTATCACAGGCAGTACGGGTATCACAGGAAGTATGGGTATCACAGGAAGTATGGATATCATAGGAAGTATGGGTATCGCAGGAAGTATGGATATCACTGGAAGCATGAATATTGTGGGAAGTATGGAGGAAACTATGGACAATAGGATTCAGATCAATGAAAACACCTGGAGAATAGAAGACGGGCATGTTCGCTTCTTCCTGCTGACAGGCAGTAAGAAGGCACTGCTGATCGACAGCGGTATGACCATCAACAATGCAGACGAGATTGCTCGTACCCTGACGGACCTGCCTTTGGAACTGATCAACACCCACGCTGATCGGGATCATGTAGGAAGCAATGCAGCCTTTACCAGTTTTTATATGCATCCCTCGGAGGCATCCAATTATTATAATACCCAGCATCAGCAGGGAGAGTTTGTCCCAGTGACAGAGGGGCAGATCCTGGATCTGGGCGACAGGCCTCTGGAGATCATTGCTTTGCCGGGACATACCCCCGGCAGCATCGGCATTCTGGACATTCGGCAGCGAGTGGTATTCAGCGGAGATCCTGTGCAGGATGGAAATATTTTCCTCTTTGGCGTCCAGCGGGAGGTGCATGCCTACCTGAAGAGCTTACGGCACCTGGAGAGTTATGGGGACCGCTTTGACCTGATCTACCCTTCGCATGGCAGCTTTCCCATGCAGCCGGACCAGATCGGGAAATTGTATAATGCTATGCAGGAAGTTTTGGCAGGAGCGTATACCCCAACACCGGCAGAGTTTCACGGGATAAAGGTGAAGGTATATGACACCGGTGTGGCCAGATTTCTGATGGAATGTTGACAGTTGGGTACGTCCCTGCTGTCACACTGATGGAAGACTGATAGCAAACAGGTAGGGCAGGTTGCCTGTCAGAAGACATCTTGCTTCGTGTGTCGATCTGCAGGTTCTTATGTCAGATGACCGACATCAAAGATTTCTCTTAAAACCGCACGCATATGGATGAAGTTGAATGTGCTCTGGGAAATCTGTGCTCACGCAAAAATGACAGAGTATCAAAGGACCTGGCGGAAGAAAAAAGCAGCGGCCTGAAAGAATAAGGAAAAAGGACAGAGGATGTATGAGACGGAAATTAGCAGCAGGCGAATTGCGGGTTTATCTGAAAGAACTGCTGGATAGCGACACACTGGAGCTGCATTTTCAGGACCGGTCTGGTGCGAAAGATCGGGAACTTCTGATCCCTTATATGATGAATGACGCTGTGGAATATGTTCTGTGGCTGTCTGCATGCAGCATGCAGGGAAGGTGGGAGCCAACTGTTCCTCTGCTTCCGGAAGCGGAATTTGCGGTCAATGGCGGAAGAAATGGTATTTTGCTGCGACAGGAAGATGGCAGCAGTCTCAGCATCTGGTATGGAGATGCAGTACTGGAGTCACACAATTATCAGTATCACAGGATCGGGCATAACTGGCGTCGGGAAAAAGGCGGGGAGGCCTTGCGGCGGCTGGTCAATCTGCTTTGCGTGCTGCATGACAAATATACTTTCCTGGGTGCAGCGGCTTGTAATGAGCAAGAGATCCGGCTGGCATCTCTGATCGAATTTGGTCCTCTTTGTTATTGGACGCCCATCAATGAACCGTTGACAGACTGGTATCCGGAGACTATGTGCGGGATAGAGGCCATGACGGGCCTGGTCCGGGAGGCCGGAGATGTTTCCTATCTGGAATTGTTGAGAGAGTACCGGAAACTGGCAGTGGAGATTTCAGGGGATCCGGAAGGCAGCAGGAGTTGGATGGGAAATAAGGGATCGGACGGGATTTCAGAAGGTACGGAAGGTGTCAGATTTGGAGCGGAAAATAATGGATCGGACAGGATTCCGGAAGGTACGGAAGGCGTCGGATTCGTAGCGGAAAATAAAAGATTGGACAGGATTCCGGAAGGTATGGAAGGTGTTGGGTTCGTAGCGGAAAATAAAGGATCGGACGGGATTTCAGAAGGGACGGAAGGCGTCAGATTTGGCGTGGAAAATAAAGGATCGGACAGGATTCTGGATGCTACACATAGACGGAGAATTGCTGGCGGCATTCGGATGCCGGGGAATATAGCCAGAGCAAAGAGAAAGAAGGAGACTCTTTTTCAGCAGCTGGCTCAGGCTTTGGAGCAGGAAGATCACAGAGGAATTTTTTGCTTGCTGCAGCAGAAGATCGAAGCAGCATCACTTTCCTGGGAAGAAAGGAAGTATTCGCCGGAGGAGGAAGCTGCGCAGGAAAGGCAGCGAAGACAATCGGAAGCCAGGTACTATCAGATGGGGTATCAGGGGAGTTATCCTCAGATGTGGCGATGCAATCCTACGACGGGCCGGAAAGAGGAGGTGTTCTTTGCGGAAGAGCATCCCTTTACTGTGCTGGAGTCTGAAGAATACAGGTTTCGGATCTGGCCGGTTCCTCAGTGACACATATGAGATGATAATAGAAGGAAGCGTCATCGGGACTTATAAGGTCCCGGGGCGTTTCTTTTTTTTGAGGGATGGCAGATCTTACGGCAGGCTGGTATGTTCTCAGTTGTTTTTGCAGTAGTTTCCGGCTGGTGTTGCGGCAAGCTGGGCGATTTCCAGTGTTTTTTACCGTAACCCTCAGCCATCCTTACGTCAGATTTGATTGCACTGGAACATTTCAGCCGTAACACCCGGCCAGGAATGCGTCAGATTTGACTGCATCAGCCCGCATTTGCCGTAAACGCCAGTCAAGCATACGGCAGGGCGAGTGGTATTCGTGTTTTTTGCCTTAACCCTCAGCCATCCTAACGTCAGAATTGATAGAGCTGGAGCAGTTATGCCGTAACGACAGGACAGCA
>R14__coassemble_686_pt1 | contig 21424 bp, 20 predicted proteins | sample R14__metabat2_high_PE_030 | metagenome-assembled genome bin R14 | reverse complement strand
AAGCGAAAACATCTTTCCGAAGCCCTGGCAAATGTCTCAGGAAAGGCATTTACGCATTTCAGATGAAGCCGAAGGGGCGGGAAGAGATAATAGGAAACAGGAAATAAATTACCGTCAGATATAAGGAGGAAAGATCAGATGAAGATCTGGAAAGCCATCTGTGCCATGGGAATGGCAGGTGTTTTGACAACCAGCTCCGCTGCAGGCTATGCAGCGCAGGTATTTGCCGCTGAGACCGTTCAGGAAGATACGGCAGCAGATGCAGAAGACAGCGATCTGTCAGAGGAAGCAGAGGATGTGCTGCAGGAAGCGGCAGACAGCCTGCTCAGTTCGGATGAGAATGGCGAGACCGTCTATGTGATCGCAGATGCGGAAGGAAATGCCCAGGAGACCTACTCCAGCGTGGGCAAGGGAGAGGATGCCGAGATCACGACTGTCTCCGGCGATGACCTGCCCATCAGCACTTCCATCAGCTACAGTCTGGATGGACAGAAGGTATCCGCCGATTCTCTGGCCGGTGCCTCCGGTCATCTGAAGGTGGAATTCACCTATACAAACAATGTTTCCGAAAAGAAGAAGATCGATGGAGAAACAGTGACCATTTACCAGCCCTTCCTGGTGGCCTCCGGCATGCTGCTGGACAGCGACAAGGCCAGCAATGTGGAAGTGACCAACGGCAAGGTCATTGATACCGGCAGTACCTGTGTGGTCGTGGGTATGGCCCTGCCCGGTATGTCCGACAGCCTTGGTCTGGCAGACCTGAAGGACAGTGACGGCAAGAAGATCGATATCAATGTGCCGGAAAGCGTGACCGTGGAGGCAGATGTCACAGATTTTTCCCTGATGACTACTCTGACCCTCTACGACAACAATGTGCTCAATGCCCTGGATCTGGAAAAGGTGACTTCCATTGATGATCTGAAGGATGCCATGAAGGATCTGGAGGATGCCACGGATCAGCTGAAGGATGGATCTTCTCAGCTGTATGACGGAGAGAAGACCCTGTATGATTCCGTCAGCGGTACCTTAAGCGATGGCGTGGATCAGCTGGCAGACGGCGCAGATCAGCTGGACAGCGGTGTGGATACCCTGAAGAGCGGTACAACAGAACTGAACAGCGGTGCCGGTGAACTCTCTGCAGGTGCAGGACAGGTAGATGACGGAGCCGGCCAGATCTCCACCAACATGAACACTCTGGCAAGCGGCCTGCAGACCCTTTCCGCAGGCGCGGCAAAGATCGCAGGAGGCCTTGGTACCCTGCAGACCAGCGTTGCGGAACTGCCCTCCGGTGTCAAGACCCTGTATGACGGATCTAAGAGCATCAAGAGCGCCCTGAAGAGCGGCAGCAGCTCCAATCCGGGAATCTTTGAGGCAGCGCGGCTGATCGCCAGCGGCTCCTCTACCCTGGCAGCCGGCGCGGAGAAGATCTCTTCCGGCGCGGATTCCGTGTCTGCAGGCGCAGCAACGATCGCAGTCGGCGCAGTCAGCGGAGATGCCTCCAATCCCGGGATATATGAGGCGGCTGTGAGCGTGGAAAACGGCGCGGAAAAGCTGGCAGCCGGCGCAAAGAGCAATGATGCCGCCAATCCCGGCATTTATGAAGGCGCAGCGGCCATTGACGCAGGTGCCGGTCAGATCTCCACGGGAGCAAGCGGTATCATGTCAGGTGCGGAAAAGCTGGTGGCAGGCGCAAAAACGATCGCAGCCGGCGCAGTCAGCGGAGATGCCTCCAATCCCGGGATCTATGAAGCGGCAGGCCAGGTAAAATCCGGTCTGCAGGCTGCGGCACAGAATCTGAAAAATGGTCTGGCAAGTGCAGTAGGAACTCTGCAGACTGCGTCCACCTATGCGCAGTATGCAGTGGACAATACCAGCGCAGATGTGGCAAATGCGGCAGCGGCAGCAAACACAGAGGCTACAAACAATAACAATGCAGCCCTCAGCAGCAATAGTGCAGCCACTGATAATAATAATGCAGCGATCGGTAGCAACAATAATGCCAGTGCTGCTCTTAGCGCTCTGCTGAGTGCAGACAACCTGACAGAGGAACAGAGGGCAGCTATTTCCGGCGCTATTGACAGCATCAATGCAGCCAATGGGTCCATTGATGCAGCCAACAGTTCCATCAGCTCCTCCAGTGCTTCCATCAATGCAGCTAATGGCTCTATCAGCACAAGCACGGAAAATATCAGTAAGTTTGCCTCCGGCGCAACCTATGCGGCAGGCAGCAAGCAGTACATAGACGGCGTGATCTCTGCCCTTGGAAGTACCAGTCTGGATCTGTCAGAAGCGGAAGCTGCTCTGGATGGTATCGCCAGCGGTGCCCAGAGTATTGCGGCAGGCGCAGAGGCGATCTCTGCCGGCGCAAAGAGCAATGATGCGTCGAATCCGGGTATTTATGAAGCAGCATCTGCTATCGGGAGCGGGGCAGGACAGATCTCTGACGGCGCGCGGAGCATCGAGAAAGGTGCAGAGACGATTTCTTCCGGCTTAAAGAGCAATGATGCGTCCAACCCGGGTATCTATGAAGCAGCAGCCGGCATTGCCAGCGGCGCGCAGCAGATCTCTGCCGGCGCAAAGAGCGGCAGCGCTTCCAATCCCGGTATTTACGAGGCTGCCCAGCAGATCTCAGCCGGCGCAAAGAGCGGCAGCGCCGCCAATCCCGGTATTTATGAGGGTGCAAGCCAGATCACTTCTGCTGCATCCCAGATCAGCGAGGGTGTGGATACCATGATCTCCGGAAACAATGGTTCCAATCTGAATGCCATGATCAGCGGTCTGAAGACCATGTCTACTTCTTCCAAGGATCTGGTGGACGGCGTGGACCAGCTGAAGGATGGCGCAGATGAGCTGAACAGTGGCGCAGCTTCCGCTTCCTCCGGTGCGGATCAGCTGAACAGCGGCGCATCCAGTCTGAGTGCAGGCACAGCAAGCCTGGCAGATGGCGCAGAGAAGCTGGCAGCCGGTGCAGAAAAGCTGGACAGCGGTGCATCTGACCTGAAGGATGGTACCTCTCAGCTGAAGGAAGGCACGACCACTCTCAAGTCCGGCAAGGATGACCTGGTGGACGGTGTGAAGAAGCTGTTGGATGGCTCCAAGGAACTTCGGGACGGCATCAAGAAATTTGACAAGGAAGGTATCAGCAAGCTGACGGATCTGGTGGACGGCGATCTTTCCGGCTTCCTGGAGAGATTCAAGGCCTGGAAGAATTTCGCGGCGGATTATACCAGCTACAGCACGGGTCAGGATGACGGCAGCGTGAGATTTATCATGCGGACGGAATCCATCGGATAAGGAGAATGTGGTAAAAACAGAATAGCATTTGAAAAGAGAAGGCAGAGCCGATTTGCATCGACCTGCCTTCTCTTTTTGGTTTGTGCGACTGGACGATCGATCGGTGCCGGCATATCTTCGCTTCCTTCGACTGCGAAAGCAGGGAGTTTTGAAGCAAAAGCGCCGCGCATTTCCCGGGAGGCACCGCTCAAATCTTCAGAAAATGCCGGATGCATTTTCCGAAGTTTCGCTCGGAAGGCATTCCTGAAAAATGCCTTCCGGCCGTGGGAAATACGAGCCTCTTTTGAAAACTCCGGCTGCATTCTCCGTAGGCGTCAGAGAAGATATGCCGGCCGCGGGATAGCCTGCGCCTGGGCGATCGATCCGCGCTGACATATCTTTTTCTTCTTTGAATGAGGTAGGGCACAGCAGAGGGGCAGAGCAGAGACAATCCGCGCCACATATCTTCGCTTCCTTCGACTGCGAAAGCAGGGAGTTTTGAAGCAAAAGCGCCGCGCATTTCCCGGGAGGCACCGCTCAAATCTTCAGAAAATGCCGGATGCATTTTCCGAAGTTTCGCTCGGAAGGCATTCCTGAAAAATGCCTTCCGGCCGTGGGAAATACGAGCCTCTTTTGAAAACTCCGGCTGCATTCTCCGTAGGCGTCAGAGAAGATATGCCGGCCGCGGGATAGCTTGCGCCTGGGCGGAAAGACGGTAGCGGGCGGATAGAATTTAGATGCGGAGAAAATATCCGTCGGGAAAGGCATTGATGGGCGGATGAACCCCGGATGTGCGAAATTCATCCGCCCGCACAGAACTTTTCCTGGAGAGCGTACAACTTGCCGACACGAAAATAGCATGAATTCGATTGGGATATACGAAAATAGAATGAATAAAAAGAATGATAAATAAAATGAATTTTCGCTTGACGATGAATACATTCTGATATATAGTATGATTCATAAAAGAGATCCTAAATTGTGAAAAGCATTATTTCGAATAAAGAGAGGAATTTATCATGCATTTTAACGGACCTATTGTAAGACCGCAGACAGACGCCTACAGCCTCTTTGTGGAGGTGACTGTGGGTTGTTCCCACAATTCCTGCAAATTCTGCAACTTTTATCATGGCTATCCCTTCCGGATGGCACCACTGTCTCAGATCGAGGAGGATCTGGCAGAAGCATCAAAGAAATACAAGAATGTCCGCAATATCTGGGCCAATGGCGGCAATCCCTATTGCCTGTCTACGGATAAGCTGGCTGCCATCGGCAAGCTGTTTCAGAAGTATTTCCCCAAGGCGCGGATTTCTACGTACGCCCGGATCGATGACCTGTGCCGCAAGAGCGTAGAGGACATGGCCTATCTGAAATCTCTTGGCTGGGTGGATCTGGTGGTAGGCATGGAGTGTGGTGATGATGATGCCCTGGCTTACATGAACAAAGGCTACACTTCAAAGGATATTGTGGAAGGCTGTCAGAAGCTGGAGAAGGCAGGTGTGGACTACCGGATCATTTTCCTGGGCGGTCTGGCCGGTGCCGGACATGCAGAGGAGTCCGGCCTGAAAACTGCCAATGTCATGAATCAGCTGCATCCTTATCTGATGTATCTGAACACGGTGTCTGTATTGCCGGACACTCCCCTGTACACAGACAGGGCGGAAGGAAGATTTGTGGAGCAGGGAGAGCGGGAGCGTGTGACGGAGATTCTGACTATGCTGAAGCACATGAAAAATCCCATCAAGATCTTCGCTGCGCCCAATACCACACGGTATTCTTTCTTCGTAGACATGGAGAAACAGAGAGATGAGCTGCTGGAGTTCCTGCAGAGGGATCTGGACAGCATCACAGATGAGGAAGAAGAGCGGATGCGGAAGCATCGTTTATCCCAGAGTGGGGTATAAGTTTCTGAAAGGACGTGCGCAGGCACGTCCTTTTTGGGTGGGAAATTAGCATATATTATGATGCAAGCACATGTTTCTGTTTTAAAAAGCAGCTCTGCATAAGTCCGAAGGAAGAAAGCAATAAATTTCTTGTGAATTGACATTTACACGATAACGTGTTAGTGTCAACAAAGGAGGAAGGATCAAATGCCAGATTACTATACAGTATCAGAATATGCGCAGCTGACTGGAAAGGATCCGGGAAATATCCGCAGGATGCTTGCTTATGGCAGGCTGGCGGGTGAGAAACTGGGAAAACAGTGGATGATTCCCCGGGATGCAGCTTATCCGGAAGACAAAAGGGTGCGGTCCGGCAATTATCGAAACTGGAGAAAACGTCCGGAGATCTGGCATTCTCATCCGGACCTGATCAGAGCCCTGCTTGCTATGAGTTCTGTCATGGAAAAAATTTATGGAAAATATCTGGTAAAGATCGTTCTTTATGGTTCGTATGCAAGAGGGGAGCAGACAGAAGATTCCGATGTAGATGTGGCGATTGTTCTCAGGAAAGGGAGCACAGAGGAGATGCATGAGCAAATGACAGAGCTTGTAGTGGACTGTGAATTGGATCAGGGTGTGACGCTATCCATGATCCCCATCGAATATGAGCAATATGATGAGTGGAAAAAGGTGCTTCCATTTTATAAAAATCTTGACAGGGAAGGAATCGTATTGTGGAAGAACGCGTAAAGACCTTATCCGAATATAGATTTGAAACCAGCCTGGAAGCACTGGCTGATGCGAAATTGATGTTTGAAAATAGCAGATATAAGAATGCGTTGAACCGAGCTTATTATTCCATATTTCATGCCATACGGGCAGTAAATATATTACTTGGTTTTGATAGCAGCAAGCATAGCGGTGTGATTGCTTTCTTTAATCAGAACTATGTGAAAAATGGTATTTTTCCAAGAGAGCTTTCGAAAATCATCAAACATGCTTCAGAAAACAGAGAGAAAGCCGATTACCTGGATTTCTTTGTCGCATCCGGAGAGGAAGCAGAGAAGCAGATTCTGCGAGCCGAAGAGTTCAGATCGCAGATCGAGGCATACTTGCAATTAAATGGGATTCTGCAGTCGTAATTTTAAATAGGTGTCTTTTGATGTCCGCAAATTGACTGGATTTACTCACAGATGTATGTGTTCGGGATTCTTTATAGATTTATGCTGCGCAGGCACGTCCTATTTAAGTGGGGAATTACCACAGTTCCTCCTCCAGGATCCGGATCTCAATATAATCAAAATCCACCGCTTCAATGAAGCTGTCCGGTGTGAAACGGGTGTGACTGCTGCGCTGAAATTCCCGGATATTATTGTCCAGCCAGATGGGCTTCTCCAGGTCCCAGTCATAGCAGAGCTGCTCCAGAGCAGCAAAGACCAGGTGGGTGCGGGTATCATTGGATGCCAGTTCTACCACTTCATCTTTCAGGATGCGGTTGGATGCTATCATTTTTCCCCAAAGTCGGAACATAATTTACCTCCGGTTGATATCAGGTGCCAAAGAGAACCGTCCCCGGCGGCACGTGGCTTGCCAGATCGTGTTCTTTTATGATATAACACAGGTAATTGGCGATTGGCAAGACCGCCCCTCCAAAACGTTCCTGTATATTCTCGGATATTTGGGGCCTTTCCGATCGCATGTGATTTCAGTGACTCGCTATGGTTGGAAAACGTTCACAGTATCCTTTGAAGAGGTTATGGTGTCCGCTTTCAGCTTATGGATGCACAAGTATCAGAAGATCCTGTGTGCCGCAGGAGTATTTTGAAAAGAAAGGAAGTAAGGATATGCAGTACAGAACAAGAGGGACCTGTTCCGAGATGATCAATTTTGATCTGGAGGATGGAAAGGTATACAATGTCAGCTTCGTGGGAGGCTGCAATGGCAATCTCAAAGGCATCGGTTCTCTGGTAGAGGGCATGGATGCAAAGGAAGTCATCTCCAGACTGGAGGGAACCACCTGCGGTTTCAAGAAGACCTCCTGCCCGGACCAGCTGGCCCAGGCATTGAAGCAGGCCCTGGAGGCATAAGTCATGGCAGAGGCAGGCCGGAAGATCTTACCGTAAGGTCATTCCGGACCTGCCTTTTATATCAGGTACTGAAATTGACCACATCACCTCTTTGTGTAAGGTATCAATATCCAGCTGTCCTGTGCCAGAGAGAACCGTCCCCGGTGGCACTACAGCTGTCCTGTGCCAAAGAGAACCGTCCCCGTTGGCACTAAAACCTGGGTATACGACTCGCCTTTGGAATGGCGGAGGACATAAGTTACAGCAATGGTCTCAATCTCAATACTGTATCCATCAAGATTCCTGCGAAGCATTAGGAACCAGTAGGGATGCCATCAGAGTGCACAAGTACCAGGGGGGATATTTTCGGGGAATCTTCAGCAGATGTCACAAAAAATGCCCCGGGGAGGGATAGGTACTTGAAAACCGGAAAAAAGAAAAATATAATGTAGTCGTTGCAGATGTGTGCAGCAGGCAAAGGGGCCGTTCCGTGTGGAACGGCCCCTTTTTTAAATTGTGGGAGCTGCTACTTGCAGCGAAGCAATTCCAACTGCGTGTCATAAAGTGTGGAGTTGCGGGAAACGCGGCATGTCCGTTTTTTATATCGCAGATGACAAGGGAGTCACCGGCCTGAAGATACAGGCGGTGGCTCCCTTTCGTATTGTCGGGCGAGGCATCTTTCTGCAGGTGGTCTGCTGCACACAGGTCAGAGATTTAGCAAAAGGAGAAAGGAAGAATTTTATGCGTCTGAATCCGAAGGAACAGGAAAAGCTGATGCTCCACATGGCGGGAGAATTGGCAAAGCAGAGAAAAGACAGAGGACTGAAGCTGAACTATGTGGAAGCCATTGCTCTGATCAGCTCTGATCTTCTGGAATATGCCAGAGACGGAAAGAGCGTGGTAGAGCTGATGTCTCTGGGAACAAAGATCCTCAGCAAAGAGGATGTGATGGAAGGAGTAGCAGACATGGTGGCGGAAGTACAGGTGGAAGCTACCTTCCCTGACGGCACAAAGCTGGTTACCGTACACAATCCCATACAGTAAGGAGGAATCATCATGAAGATCGGTGCAATCATCCCCAGGGACAGAGAGATCATTTTGAATGAAGGAAAGAAATCCATCACCCTGACCGTAAAGCATACAGGGGACAGACCTGTGCAGGTGGGTTCCCATTTCCATTTCTTTGAGGTAAACAAGCAGCTTTCCTTTGATCGTCCGGCTGCTTACGGATATCATCTGGACATTCCTTCCGGCACAGCAGTCCGCTTTGAGCCCGGCGAGGAGAAAGAGGTACAGCTGACAGAAATGGGTGGCGCAAAGCGGATCTATGGTCTGAATGACCTGACCTGCGCCCAGGCCAACGAAGTGACAAAGGCAAAGGCAGTGCAGCTGGCAAAGCTGAGAGGCTTTATCCAGGCATGATCCGAAAAAGGATCAGAACCATAACAGGAGGAAAAATATGAGTTATAAAATTTCCGGTGAAAAATATGCCATGATGTACGGTCCTACTGTGGGAGATAAGGTACGTCTGGCAGACACAGACCTGATCATTGAAGTAGAGAAGGACTACACCACCTATGGTGATGAGGTAAAATTCGGCGGCGGCAAGACTATCCGTGACGGTATGGGACAGTCTGTCAAGACCTGCAGCAAGGACGGAGATCTGGATCTGGTCATCACAAACTGCCTGATCCTGGACTATACGGGTATCATCAAGGCGGATATCGGTATCAAGGATGGCAAAATCGCCGGCATCGGCAAGGCAGGAAATCCCAACCTGATGGATGGGGTCACCCCCGGCATGACCATTGGCGCATCCACTGAGGCGCTGGCAGGAGAGGGCCTGATCATCACCGCAGGCGGCATCGACAGCCATATTCATTTCATCGCGCCCCAGCAGGTACAGGCTTCCCTGTATTCCGGCATTACCACCATGATCGGCGGCGGTACCGGTCCTGCGGACGGCACCAATGCCACTACCTGTACACCCGGTCCCTGGAATATCCGCATGATGCTGAAGGCTGCGGAGGAATATCCCATGAACCTGGGCTTCCTGGGCAAGGGCAACTGCTCCGATGAAGCACCCATTATCGAGCAGCTGGAGGCCGGCGCCTGCGGCATGAAGATTCATGAGGATTTCGGTTCCACTCCGGCAGCCATCAACCATTGTCTGAATGTGGCAGACCAGTATGACGTGCAGGTGGCCATCCATACAGATACCCTGAATGAGGCAGGCTGCGTGGACGATACCATCGAGGCCATCGGCGGCCGTACCATTCATACCTTCCATACAGAGGGTGCCGGCGGCGGTCATGCGCCGGACATCATCCGGGCGGCAGGGGAAAAGAATATCCTTCCTTCCTCCACCAATCCCACCATGCCTTTCACGGTAAATACTCTGGATGAGCATCTGGATATGCTGATGGTCTGCCATCATCTGGACAAGAATATTCCGGAGGATATCGCTTTTGCGGATTCCCGGATCCGTCCCGAGACCATTGCTGCAGAGGATGTGCTGCATGATCTGGGCGTCTTCTCCATGATGAGCTCCGATTCCCAGGCCATGGGCCGTCCCGGCGAGGTCATTACCCGTACCTGGCAGACAGCCCACAAGATGAAGCTGGAGCGGGGCGCCCTTCCGGAGGATGAGGGCACCGGCAATGACAACTTCCGTGCCAAGAGATATGTGGCCAAATACACCATCAATCCGGCTATCACCAACGGTATCGCTGATTATGTGGGTTCTGTGGAAGTCGGCAAATTTGCGGATCTGGTCCTGTGGAATCCTGCTTTCTTCGGCGCCAAGCCGGATATGATCATCAAGGGCGGCATGATCATTGCTTCCAAGATGGGCGATGCAAATGCCTCCATTCCCACCACACAGCCTGTCATGTATCAGCCCATGTTTGCGGCCCATGGCCTGGCAAAGGGAGAGAGCTGTCTGACCTTTGTTTCCAAAGCAGCCATGGACAACAACGTGAAGGAAAAATACGGCCTGCAGAAGACGGTGGTTCCCGTATGCAAGTGCAGAAATATCGGCAAATGCGATATGAAGTACAATGACGCGACACCGGAGATCACAGTGGATCCGGAAACCTATGAGGTCCGGGCTGACGGTGTGAAAATGGAGTCTGCACCGGCAAAAACATTGCCGCTGACCCAGCTGTACAGCCTGTTTTAAATATAAGCGGGGCATCCCTTCGGGGCTGCCCCGGCAGAAAGAAATGAGGAGAGAAAATTATGTTAGGTGTATGTCTGCTCTTTGTGGGCATCGTGCTGATCAACAACGGTGTCTGTAATCTCAGTAAGATCGATCCCAAATCCGCGGCAGTGATGAATATCCTTACCGGCGGCCTGTCACTGTTCATCAACTTTGTCAATCTGGTACAGGGAAATTATTATGCGGCCGGCACGGGACTGCTGTTCTGCTTTACCTACCTGTTCGTGGCCATGATGAATATTTTCAATCTGAATCCCAAGCCCTTTGCCTGGTTTTCCACTTTCGTAGCCATCAATGCCATTATCTTTGGTGCGATCGAAGGTTTCCTGGGCAGTGAAGCGCTGGGGATCACGCCGGACTGGAGATGGGCAGCCATCTGGTGGTTGTGGGCAGTCCTCTGGGGCTCTTCCTTCTTTACGGATATTCTGGGAAAGAAGCTGGGGAAATTTGTACCTGCCCTGCAGATCTTTGAAGGTATCGTCACCGCCTGGATCCCCGGTGTACTGTTGCTTCTGGGTATGTGGTAAGTATCTGTCCGGGACGCTCCGGTATGCCAGTGGGTTTTGAACAGGACACTCCAGGATGGCAGTGAGTTTCTGAACAGGACGCTCCGGTATGCTGTCTTAGAGGCGGCTATAGTTTTTGTCACACCGGCAGGGACAGAGAACGAGTGCCTGCCGGTGCAGTAACCGCAGGAGAGCTGCGAGGGATAGTGTCAAATGACCTATGAAAAGACGCATGCAAAAAACGTGCTCTTTGCAGAGGGAGAGAAATGCTTTCCTTCTGTGAAATCCCCGCAACAGCTGAAGAGAAGGGAGATAACCATGATTTGTGAAAAAGTGCTGGGAAAACTGGGGGATCCTCAGTTTGCCGGCAGGAAAGTGGACTATGTAGACGTGGAATGGCACGAAGCATTTTCCAGACTGCACAGAAAAAAATCCTCAGAAGGCGAAGATGTAGGGATCCGCATGGAACATGAGGTCCTGCACAGGGGTCTTCGGCAGGATGATGTGATCTATGCGGATGATCAGAAGGTGATCGCCGTCAATATTCCCCCCTGCCAGGCCATTCGGGCAGAGGTCCGGAAGGATCATCCCCGGCAGATCGCCAAGCTCTGCTATGAGGTGGGCAATACCCATACCTCCATGTTCCGGGGAGAGGATGATTTTGTATTCTATGCGCCCTATCATCAGGCGCTGCTGGACAAGATCAGCAGGATACATGGCGTTGCAGCGGAGACGGTCATGATGCAGTTTGACTTTGACAAGGCTCTGTCTTCCACTGTCAATGACCACCATCATTAAGGAAAACGAGAAAAACAGGATGAAGAAGGAAGAAAGAAAACAGCGGTTTCTGCTGCTGCAGATCAATGACGCACTGTTTCCCATCGGTGCCTATTCTCATTCTTACGGACTGGAAACCTATATACAGAAAAATCTGGTGACAACCGGGGAGGAAGCCTGGGAATATCTTTCCCGTAGGCTTTTGTACGGCTTCTGTTACAATGAATTTCTGGCGGCCCGGCTGGCTTACCAATATGCGGCAGCAGGGAAGATCGAAGATCTGAACCGGCTGGAAGAGATCATGGAGGCATCCAGAGTGCCCCGGGAGATCCGGGAGGCCGGCACAAAACTGGGTTCCCGCTTTGTCAAAACAGTCAGGGAGCTGGAGATCTCCTATGAGAATGACAGTTTCCTGAACTACATGGAGAGCAGAAAGGGAAGATCCATGACCCATGCGGTGGTCTACGGCGTTTTCTGCGGCGCCGCCGGGATCCCCTGTGAGGATGCCATGGAACATTATCTGTATGCCCAGACCTCTTCCATGGTGACAAACTGCGTGAAGACCATTCCCCTCAGCCAGACGGCCGGTCAGAAGCTGCTCTGCCGCAGCCAGGGACTTTTTCAGGAGATCCTGGAAAAGCTGGAGGGACTGACGGAGGATGACCTCTGCCTTTCCACGCCGGGGTTTGATATCCGCAGCATGCAGCATGAGGGCCTGTATTCCAGGATCTATATGTCCTGATGGAAGGGATTCTATTGAGTACACAATTTTCGTTGGGGAAATGTGGGATAAGCGGGACAGAAAATTTATTGGGTTCTGTCCTGAAACTTATGCAGCTAAGCGATGCCGGCTGCGTATCATAAAATGCGGTGTTGCGGGAAATGCGGCATATGGGTTTTGCAACAAAGACCAGATAGGAAGGAAAATCATGTCATATATCAAGATCGGTGTAGCGGGGCCTGTCGGTTCCGGAAAAACGGCGCTCATAGAGGCGCTGACAAGAGAGATGTCTGCTGATTACAGCATCGGCGTCATTACAAATGATATTTATACCAAAGAGGATGCGGAATTCCTGAGCAAAAACAGTGTGCTTCCCATGGAGCGGATCATCGGCGTGGAGACCGGCGGCTGCCCGCATACGGCCATCCGGGAGGACGCTTCCATGAATCTGGAGGCAGTGGATGAGATGATGGAACGGTTTCCGGACATTCAGATCCTCTTTATCGAAAGCGGCGGTGACAATCTGTCTGCCACCTTCAGCCCGGAGCTGGTAGACGCCACCATTTTTGTGATCGATGTAGCGGAAGGAGACAAGATCCCCCGCAAAGGCGGCCCGGGCATTACCCGGTCGGACCTGCTGGTGATCAACAAAATCGATCTGGCCAGCCATGTGGGGGCAGATCTGGAGGTCATGGAAAGGGATTCCCGGAAAATGCGGGGAGACCGGCCTTTCCTCTTCACCAATATCCGGGGAAAGCAGGGCGTTGACAGGGTGATCTCCTGGATCAAACGGGACGTGCTGCTGGAAGGCTGCTGAGGACAGGAATATGGAAAATCAGTTCGGAAAGACATCCAGGCTCTGTCTGGAAGCGGCACAAAAGGACGGAAAGACCATTCTGAAAGAGGTCTTTTTCACGGCCCCCTTCAAGATCATGCATCCCTTTTATGAAAAAAAGGACATCATGACAGTGATGCAGCAGACAGCATCCGCAGGCATCATGGCAGGAGACCGGCAGCAGCTGGAGGTTACAGTGCGGGAGGGGGCTTCCATGGAGCTGCTGTCCCAGGCTTATGAGAAGATCCACCGCATGGCGGAGGGACATGCCGGGCGGCACACGGAGATCCGCCTGGAGAAGGATAGCTTTCTCCGGTACAGTCCTCTGCCCACGATCCCATTCGGCGGTTCGGATTTCCGGAATGTTACCAGAGTCGACCTGGCGGAGGAGAGCAGCCGTTTCATTTTTTCGGAAGTCCTCAGCTGCGGTCGGGTTGCCCATGGGGAAAAATTCCAGTATAATCATTTCCAGAATCGGATCAGCATCCTGCAGGGAGGACATCTTGTTTACCGGGACAATACAGTGTATCTTCCGGATGAGATGGACATGGAAGGTTTCGGCATGTACGAAGGCTTTACCCATCTGGGCAGCCTGATCCTCTGCAATCTTCCCCGGGAGGCCGGCTGGATCAGGGAAGTGCGGGAACTGCTGGAGCATACAGAAGATACAGAAGGCGGCGTGACAGTTACCGCAGCCGGACATATTGTGGTAAGGATCCTGGGCAGGACCGGACAGAAGGTATCGGCCCTGCTGGAACAGATCGAAAGACTTTGAGAGGAAAGCAACATGCAGGAGCATCACAACGAAGAACCCCATACCCATGTGGTGGACGGCAAGGTCATCGTCCATACCCATACGCACAATGGCAAGACCTATACCCATGCCCATACCTGTGACAGCGGCACGGAGCAGGAAGGGATGCCGCCCCATCACGATGCCCATCACCATCCCAATGCCAGGGCAGTATCCAACCGCCTGGCCAGAGCCATCGGCCATCTGGAGAAGGTCAAGCGCATGGTGGACAATGAGGAGGATTGCGCCGAGGTGCTGGTGCAGCTGGCAGCGGTGCGTTCCGCCATCAACAATGCAGGCAAGGTGCTGCTGACGGACCACCTGAATCACTGCATCATTGAAGCGGCTCAGGACGGGGACATGGAAAAGATCGAAGAGATCAACAAAGCGATAAAATCATTTATCAAATAGCAAAAATCAGGGGCAGCCGGCAGAATCTTTTCCTTGCAGGCTGCCCTGCTTCTTGACGGAAAAGAAGCTGTACCTTATGATAAGCAGTGTGATTTATGATATGATGAGACCTGACAAAGACCAGGTGAAAGATCACATCAGCAGAAACAGAGGAGGAAACTGTTATGATAAGTTTGATGAATACCGGTGCCTATCTGGTAAACGGCACAGAGCTGATTCCGGCAGACAGCGAAGCTGCAGCAAAACTGCAGGCTGCGACAGGCAGCAGTCCCGCACCGGAGGAAGCAAAGAAAAATACCATGGCTTACAGCATCCTGGAAGCCCACAATACATCCGGAAACATGGAGCAGCTGCAGATCAGATTTGACAAGCTGACTTCCCACGATATTACCTTCGTCGGCATCATCCAGACTGCGAGAGCTTCCGGTCTGGAGAAATTCCCCATTCCCTATGTGCTGACCAACTGCCACAACTCTCTTTGCGCGGTAGGCGGCACCATCAATGAGGATGACCACATGTTTGGTCTGACCTGCGCCAAGAAATATGGCGGCGTATATGTACCGCCTCATCAGGCAGTCATCCACCAGTTTGCCAGAGAGATGCTGGCAGGCGGCGGCAAGATGATCCTGGGTTCCGATTCCCACACCCGCTACGGCGCACTGGGCACCATGGCCATGGGTGAGGGCGGTCCGGAGCTGGTAAAGCAGCTGCTGGAGCAGACCTATGACATTCCCATGCCGGGTGTAGTGGCTGTCTACATGACAGGCAAGCCGGTGCCGGGCGTTGGTCCCCAGGATGTGGCCCTGGCCATCATCGGCGCTGTCTTCAACAACGGCTATGTAAAGAACAAGGTCATGGAGTTCGTAGGTCCCGGTGTGGACAGCCTGAGCGCTGATTTCCGTATCGGTGTAGATGTTATGACCACAGAGACCACCTGCCTCTCCTCCATCTGGAAGACAGATGACCGCATTAAGGAATTCTATGACAACCACAAGAGAAGTGAGGATTACAAGGAACTGAATCCCGGTCCCATCGCTTACTATGACGGCGTGATCACTGTGGAACTGGACAAGATCCGTCCCATGATCGCTATGCCCTTCCATCCCAGCAATACCTATACCATCGATGAGGTCAATGCGAACCTGGATGAGATCCTGGAGGATGTGGAGAAGCGGGCCCTGGTATCCCTGGACGGCAAGATCCCCTACACCCTGAAGAACAAGGTGCACAATGGCAGACTGCTGGTGGATCAGGGTATCATCGCAGGCTGCGCCGGCGGCGGATTCGAAAACATCTGTGACGCGGCAGATATCCTGCGGGGCGCAAGCATCGGCGCAGATGCCTTTACCCTCAGTGTATATCCGGCAAGTACGCCCATTTATCTGGAACTGGCAAGAAACGGTGTGCTGGCAGATCTGCTGGCTACAGGCGCAGTGGTGAAGACAGCCTTCTGCGGTCCCTGCTTCGGCGCAGGAGATACCCCGGCCAACAACGCCCTGTCCATCCGTCACTCCACCAGAAACTTCCCCAACAGAGAGGGTTCCAAGATCCAGAACGGCCAGATCTCCTCTGTTGCCCTGATGGATGCCCGGTCCATTGCTGCCACAGCAGCCAACAAGGGTTACCTGACCCCGGCTACTGAGTATGCAGGGGAATATCGTCATCCGGTTTATCATTTTGACAGTACCATCTATGACAACCGCGTCTTTGACAGCAAGGGCGTGGCGGACACAGATGTGGAGATCCAGTTCGGTCCCAACATCAAAGACTGGCCGAAGATGCCGGCACTGGCAGAAAACCTGATTCTGAAGGTGGTTTCCGAGATCCACGATCCCGTCACCACCACAGATGAACTGATCCCCTCCGGTGAGACTTCTTCCTATCGTTCCAATCCTCTGGGACTGGCAGAGTTCACCCTCAGCAGAAAGGATCCGGCTTATGTAGGACGGGCCAAGGAAGTGCAGAAAGCCCAGAAGGCCATTGAGGAAGGCCGCTGCGGCGGTGAGGCACTGCCGGAGCTGAAGCCTATCATGAGTGTGGTAAAGGCCACCTATCCTGAGGTCAATCACAACAACCTGGGTGTGGGTTCCACCATTTTCGCCGTAAAACCTGGTGATGGCTCTGCCAGAGAGCAGGCAGCTTCCTGCCAGAAGGTACTGGGCGGCTGGGCAAATGTGGCCAATGAATATGCTACCAAGAGATACCGCTCCAATCTGATCAACTGGGGCATGCTGCCCTTCCTGATCCAGGAGGGCGAGCTTCCCTTTGCCAATGGAGATTATCTCTTTATTCCGGGCATTAAGCAGGCCATTGAAAACAAAGACGAGGTGATCAATGCCTATGTGGTAAAGGATACCCTGGTACCATTCGAACTGCGGCTGGGCGATCTGACGGATGATGAACGTGAGATCATCCTCAAGGGCTGTCTGATCAACTACAACAGAAAGTAAAAAGCGGGCGATCTGCATTTGCAGATGCGGTCCCGAAAGAAAAGGAGACTGTCCGCCGGTCTGTAGGGAGGATGGTCTCCTTTCTTCTATAGGAAGGATGGAAACATGGTAATGGACGGCAAAGGATTCCGCTCTCTGACTGCCTTCGGATGGGAAGCCGTTCTACAGGAAACACAGAAAGAGGAATGAAATTGGAGATACTCATGGAGGATGCAGCCGTACTGGCTGTCCATAAGCCTGCCGGGCTGGCGGTGCAGAGCAGGCGTCTGGGGGAAATGGACCTGGAACATGCGCTGCTGAATCATCTGGCAGAAGAGGGAGAAAAGCCTTATCTGGCAGTGATCAACAGGCTGGACCAGCCGGTGGAAGGCATCGTGCTTTTCGCAAAAACAAAAAAGGCAGCGGCAGACCTGTCGGCCCAGATGCAGCAGGACCGGATGGAAAAATATTATCAGGCTATTGTCTGCGGAAAGGCAAAGCAGGAGGACACCCTGACGGATGATCTGCTGCGGGACGGCCGGACCAATCATTCCGCTGTAGTGGCGCCGGGAACGAAAGGCGCGAAAAAAGCAGTGCTGTCCTACCGGCTGCTGCAGGAACTGCCGGAGGGACGGTCACTGCTGAAGATCCGTCTGCAGACGGGACGGCATCACCAGATCCGGGTACAACTGTCCCATGCAGGTCTGCCCATCCTGGGAGACCGGAAATACGGAGGAGAGGCTGCCCGGGCAGCGCAGCATGTGAAGCTCTGCTGCTGCGCCCTGACCTTCCTGCATCCGCTGACGAAGAAAAAGATCCGGCTGACGATCCCCGGATACAGGGACGACATCTGCGATCAGCTGTCATGACTTCTTTCTGCGCCGAAGGAAGGGCAGCACCGGGATTTCGTAGGTGCGCCGCAGCTGATTCAGCAGAATCGGCGCATCCCGCTCCGGGGTATAATTTCCGGATCCGGGGCGCAGATGGACGGGTCTGACCTCTTCCGCCTCCAGCAGATGATAGAGCAGCCGCTTCTCGGCCTTGGGAATGGAAGCCTCCCTGTGATAAAAATAGAATCCGCTGAAGGCTGCCATACGGGGCTGGGGCTTCCGGGAGACCCGGAAACGGCCGGTGATGGCGGGATCGCTCTTCAGCAGCTGTTCATATCTGTCGGCCTCTTCATTTCTGACAATAAAGCGGATCTGCACGATCTGGTCATTCTCATGAAAGTCTCCCTCCACGTAATTTCTGTAGGGAGATCTTCTCATCAGCTCAAAATCTTTTTCCTCTTCCGGTGTCATATTGCCGTGCCGGTAGATCAGCATGGAACGTTCCCGGATGGCAATGATCTGGCAGCAGAGAGACAGCTGATCCAGATATTCCAGCAGAAATTCCACGTCTGTATGCTCCATTCCCTGGACATCGTGATATTTGTTTTCGCGGACATCAAAGATGGCAGCGCCGTCTATGACGATGACCGGCATGTTGATCTTTTCCACCAGACCCAGCTGGGAGATGAGAAAGGCCGGCGCCCATTTGGAGACCAGACAGATCCTGGCGCCGTCATCATACAGACGGTTCAGAGCGATCAGCACCCGGGAGGAGACCTGGGAATAGCGGTCCTCCACCAGATCCTGCAGGCGGACAAAGAAAACGATATCCGTCTGCTTTTTCCGTGGCAGATGGAGATTGTTGACCAGGATAGCAACACAGACACCGATGACGGTATCCGCGATCCGGTACAGGGTCAGGACGATCGGAGCTTCCACTGCCGGATAATTGATGATGATGCAGAGATAGACAATGGCAGCCAGGGCGGCGGAGTCGGACAGACGTATGACCACGCAGGAATAAAGCGCCAGGATCACCCCCAGAGACATAAAGGCATAGACCCAGGTCATGTGAAAGGCCAGGAGGGGAAAAGGTTTCAATGCAGCCAGAAAGGCCAGTCCCCAGAGGCCGCCGATCACAGTGCCGCATACCCGGTTCAATGCCATCTTCCGGCTGTCTTTGGAGTAGGGCTGCATGCAGATGATGGCAGCAATGCAGGACTGGATGATCATACCCTGATAGCCCCGCACCACGTGGATCAGCAGACAGAGGAAGACAGCGACAGCTGTCTTGATCAGGCGCTGACCGATGGGCGGAAAGGGCTGGCGGCGCCGGCCTTCCGGATCTTCTGTATCTTTTTTTTTGTATCTTTTCGTGAAAAGGTTCATAAACGAGGCCTTTCAATTGTTATGAGCGGATATTCCCTTCCTTCAGGGGAAAGGAGTCCTGCGGATCTGCAGGTTTCTTTCAAACAGTGATCTGCTTCTGATTATAAAATCTGCGGCCGGTCTGCGTCAACAGAAGGGGTGGATCATTTAAGAAGACTTCCCGAAGCAGAGCTTTTTGCAGGAGGTTGACTGCCGGGGAGTGAAAATATCTTTTCAGAGCCTTGGAAAATGTCTCCGAAAAGACATTTTCGCTTCTCAACGTGACTAATTTTTTGTGGATTTCTTTACAGATTTACAGTTTCGCATTACTATAAAACCCGGGTGTCATGTGCAGCATCCCGTAAAACCGCAAATTTATGATATGCAGCCGGAAGTGCTTTTACCCAGGAAGCCCTTATGATCCCGGCGGTGCTCATGATTCCAGCAATGAAAATTGTGCACTCTCTGTGGGGCGAAGTCAGATCCCTGTAAGGATGCAGTGATCTTTCAGCCGATCAGGGGGCAGCATTTTGAAATGGAGAAAATATGGCAAAGAAAAAGAAAAAAAGCGGCGCGAAAGCCCGCAGTACCCACAATATTCCCCAAAACCATAAGCCACAGCCCTCCCGGAGTTCGGTGATGGAAGCAAACAGAGGCCCCTCCTGGCTGGAGATGGTCGTTGTCCTGGGCACTCTGCTGCTGCTGGTGCTGTACCCTCTGTTCAACACCAATGGTCTGTACCAGAATCTGGAGGCCAAGTACCTCTTCCTGACCCGCTTCGGCACGGTATTTGTCCTTCTGTCTGTGATCCTGCTTCTGGTCAGCAACAGGAAGGATCTGAACTTCAGAAAAACGGGCACAGAAAAGAAATGGCTGCTGCTTTTCGGACTGGCCATTGTGGTCTCCGCCTGTGCGGCAACAGATCCGGCAGAGGCCTGGATCGGCGAGAGCGCCAGAAAGCTGAATGCCTGGGTACTGCTGCTCTGCATTGCCATCTTTCTGATCATTTCGGCTTATGTCCGGATCTCAGACCTTCTGTTCTGGGTCCTGGTGATCGGTAACAGTGTGATCTCTCTGCTGGCGATCCTGAATTTTTACGGCATTGATACTATGAATTCCTACAGCCTGCTCTCTGATGCAGACAAGCGGATCTACCTGGGACTGTTCGGCAATATCAATACCAATGCGGCTTACACCAGCCTGATGCTGGCCCTGGCTGTCATGCTCTGCCTGCATGCGGCCGGCAAAGCAAAGAAGATCGCGGCTTATATCTGGCTCTTCCTGGTATGCATGCATGCCTTCGCTGCCAGAAGCGACAGCATTGCTATTACTTTTATCGTCCTGTATGCCTTCCTCTGGATCTATACCCTGTCCATTCCCAGCAGAGCGGGAGAGAGAAAGCTGTGGCTGCGGACCAAAAAAGTGGCCGGAAGTACGGGGATCTGTCTGGTCTTCCTGCTGACTTCCGTGATCATGCAGCTGACAGTCAGATTCCTGAAAGGACAGAATGTTGCCATCGCAAAATACGGGAAATCCCTGCTGCGAAGATTTTTTACCATCAGGGGACTCTGGATCCAGGCAGGGCTGCTGGTGCTGATCCTGGCGGCTGTTCTGCTGGCGGCCAGTATTGCGGTAAAGAAGGAAAAGGGGGAAAGTTCCGGGACGGGAAAGCGGATCGGTATCGGGATCCTTTGCGCGGCGCTTGTTCTGGGAGCTGTGGTACTGGTACTCAATCTGTTTTTCTACGACAGAGATCTGGGCGCCCTGTCCTTCCTGATCCTGCCGGCTTCCGCCGGTACCGGACGGATGGGCCTGTGGCGGCTGACACTGGCAGCCATTGGGGGCAGCGGCATCAAACAGGTACTGGTCGGCTGCGGACCCAACAATTATTATTCTCTCATGTATCCCATGTACGAGACAGAGCTTTCTGCCCTGCAGAGCGGCGTAGTGTTCAATGATGCCCACAACGATCTGCTGCAGTATTTTTCCGTCACAGGCCTCTTTGGTCTGGTGACTTATCTGGGCTTCCTGCTGACCCTGCTGAAGAAAGGTCTGCACAGCCTGCATACGAACCCCTATGCTGCAGCCACGGTGGCGCTGCTGCTGGCCTATTTTGTACAGGGAATCGCTAATAATCCCTCTATCTTCACAACACCTCTCTTCTTCGTGTATCTTGCAATTCTGGCAGCGGGGATGAGGAAGGAGAAGGGACGGTAGATCTTCTTTGATAGGTTTTCTGTCTCACTTATCTTGTCTGGTTAACAGGAACGCCGGCTCCGACACATATGTGTCGGAGCCGGCGTTCCTGTTAA